>Ga0208609_100016_pt1 | contig 143663 bp, 144 predicted proteins | sample SubbioR11_8A_Apr_FD_184813 | JGI IMG/M metagenome (GOLD analysis project Ga0208609, IMG submission 184813) | Serpentinite rock and fluid subsurface biosphere microbial communities from McLaughlin Reserve, California, USA - CR11_8A_Apr (SPAdes) | ecosystem: Environmental > Terrestrial > Deep...
AAAAATCGGATCACTCCTCGACCAGTTCACTCCCCAGGAATGCGAAAACTACATCCGCAACGCAGGATACGGTTCCGTCTAAACCCATCCCGCTCTAGCCGCCCGAGGCGGGTTCCAGTGGCGGGGCCACGAACATGCCCTTCGGCAGCGGGTCAAGCCAGGCAATCTCGGCCCGCGCCGAGACGGGCTGGCCCGGCGTCCAGTCGAGGCCAAGCTGCATCGGGCGGCAGATCTTGCCCACGCCGTCCGCGGCGCAGGCTTCGGCCACGGTCGCAAGCGTGGCCAGAAGGGCAGCCTCCGGGCTGGCCGTGCCCTCGGCCCCGGCGTCGAGGTCCAGCCGCACAACGTCCTTGCGCAGGACATGCGCGGCGAGGTCCGGCAGTTCGACCCCGTCGTCCTTCAGCCGGAAGACCAGCTCGATCTGGAACTGCGCCGTGCCCTGCACCAGGTCCACGCTGCCATCGACCACCCGCGCCGATTGCACGGCACAGTCCTGGGCCAGCGTCTGTTGCAGCACCGGGCACAGCCTTTCCGCCACTTTCGGCGCGCGGATGTCGGCCAGGACTTGCAGGAACGCAGGCTCGGGCAGCTTCTCGCCCGCGGCCAGAAGGTCGGCCAGGTTCGCCTGGAGCTGCATCCGGACCACGCGGTCGGGCGCGAAGCCGTCTTGCGCCAGATAGGCCCGCACGTCGTCCTGACGGACCAGGCCCCCGGTCGGCGAGATCAGCCAGTTCTGCCGCACGGGCGCCAGGGCGGCTTCGGCGGCAGCACTGGGGGCGGCACTGGGGGCGGCGGTCTCGGACCTGGGCAGCGACTGCCAATACTGCCAGCCCGCCGCGCCAAAGCCGACGGTCATCAACACGACACCCGTTCCGATCAGAAGCCGCAGCATCAGAACTGCACTCCCTGGCGCAGGTTCGCAAGATCGCCGAAGGCAAAGCTGGTCGCGATGGCCCGGACGCGCGCGGCGAAATCCTCGTTCGCGGCCACCTGGCCCTGGATCTCGACATAGATGTCCTGCGTCATCCGGATCCGGGCGCCCTGGATCGAGGCATAGGCGGCCTTTGACTCGGCCTCGCCCGGCTGCGGCCCGACGACCGAGATCGTGCCCCCGAACCCCGCCCTCGAGGCGTCGGCCAGCACCCCGAAACTGTCGCGGAACCAGGTATTGTAGGCGGCAATGCTGTCCTGCATGGCGGCAAACTTCACCTCAGCCTCGGCCTTGTACGAGGCCGGGCCGTCCTTCAGCACCTGGAAGAACCGGTGGCCGGGGTTCAAGGCATGGGCCGGCTTGATCCCGCAAGCCTCCAGCGCGGCATCGGGCAGGACTTCGACCGGAACGACAGGGTCAAGGTTCGCGACCCCGGACTGCGTCCCGCCCAGAAGGATCACCCGCTCGATCCGCGCGCCGGGCGCCAGGTGGAGGTTCCAGATCCGGTTGATCGCGTGGCTTTCCAGCACCAGATAGACGGGCGCCTTCGTCTCGGTCACCGCGACGTCATAGACCTCGTAGGCCAGGTCCGCCGAAGGCCGGACCTCTGCCCTGCCGGTCTTGCGGTAGAGGTTGACAAACACCTGCACCGCTGCGGCAAGGTCGCTGTCGTTGTAGGTCAGGATCGGCAGGCGCAGGCTGGTCCGTCCCGCCGTGACATAGCCCACGGTGGTCCCCGCAAGCGGAGGGGTCAGCCGGCACCCCGAGATCGGCCGGATCGTCATCAGTTCCGCCGGAGCGGCCGAGCCGACCCGCGTGGTGTAGGTGTCGATGACATCCTGGATGAAGACCGGCCGGTTGCCCGCCATCGCCGCAATCGGGCCGCTGACCTCCATCCCGTCGGGACCGTCCAGCAGGAAATCGGCGGCGGCATCACCCGACCCGGCGCTTCGCGTGGTGAACTCGCCAATCGCGGTGCTGTCGAGCGCCTCAAGCACCGCTGCCGGAAGGATGCCCTCGAACGCGCGGGGGCCAAGCGTGACCAGCAGCGTTGCGCCAAGCATGACGGCACCGACGATCAACAAACTGATCGGTCCGCGGATCATCGGGAACTGCTCCTGCCTTCTTCTCTTGGCGCCAATCTGCCCGGCGACTTGGGCCAAATCATGACGGCAACCGGCGGAATCCTTGCGACTCCCGCCGGCTGCCGCTCATGTCACTCGGCGATTTCCCAGGTGACCGCGACATGCGCGACCAGCCCCACTTCGCCACCGACCACCGGCACGGCCGAGGCCGAGACCGCGTCGCGGTACATCGGTGCCGGGTCGGTCATGGCACCCGCATCGCTGATCGCCACCACCTGCCCCAGCTTGACCCCGGCCGCCGTGGCCAGAAGCTCGGCCTTGGCGCGGGCATCGGCCACCGCCGCTTTGCGCGCGGCGTCATACAGGGGTTCGGGGTCGGCCAGACCGAAGGTCATGCCGTTCAGCGTGTTGGCCCCGTCGGCCACCGCCGCATCCAGGATCGCCCCCGTCGTGTCCAGCGCGCGGACCCGCACGGTCAGCATGTTCGACGCCACATAGCCCGAGATCGTCGGGGTCGCGCTGTCATGGCCGGTCCAGTTCGGGTTGATCGACAGGTTCGAGGTCTGCATGTCACGCGCCTCGACGCCCGAGGCGGTCAGCCGGGCGATCACCGCTTCGGTCGCGCTGGAATTGCCGGCCAGCGCCTCGGCGGCGGTCGCGCCTTGCGTGGTCACGCCGATCATCAGCGTCGCCATGTCGGGCGCGGCCTCGACGGTGCCGGTGCCGGTCACGCTGATGGTGCGCGACAGGTCCTTGGCCAGGACGGGGGCAGCCAGCGGCAAGGCCAGCGCAGTGGACAGGATCAGGGCAGAGAGAACGCGCATCGGATACTCCTTCGATGTTTGCGTGACACTTCGCAGTTGTGACGCGCGCCGCAACGACTTCCTTGGCCGTTTTCCTTCCTTTCGGCGAAAAGCTGCTTTAAACCATCAGCCAACAGCTGGGGCACGTTCCAGCACCTTTAGAAACCGTGCTAGACCCGCGACATGAAACCGACATTTGCATTAGACCTGACGCGCGAGACCATCGGTCTCCTGCACCGCACGCCGAAAGGCTGGCTGTCGATCGGTGAGGTTGCCTTCGACGCACCCGACCTGCCCGAGGCGATGGACTACCTGCGCAAGACCGCTCTGGGGCTGTCGCCGATGGGCGTTGCGACCAAGCTGATCCTGCCGAACAGCCAGATCCTTTACACCGAGGTCAACGCCCCCGGCCCCAGCCGGGACGACAAGCGCCGCCAGATCGCCACCGCTCTGGAAGGCCGCACCCCCTATGCGGTCGAGGATCTGGTCTTCGACTGGTCCGGCAAGGGTGCCACGGTCAAGGTCGCCGTCATCGCCAGGGAAACCCTGGAACAGGCCGAAGCCTTCGCCGTCGAGCACCGGCTGAACCCGGTCTCCTTTGTCGCCGTCCCGGACGATAGCGCCTTCGTCGGCGAGCCCTGGTTCGGCCCGACCGCCGCCGCCGCCTCGATCCTGGCCGAGGACGAGACAGTGGACCGCGACCGCGAGCCGGTCTCGATCCTGCACCGCGAGCTTCCGAAGGCCGAGCCTGCGCCTGTCGTGGCCGCAGCCCCCGTCGACGACGATCTTCCCGGCCTTGCCGAGGCGCTGAATGCCGATCTGCCCGACGAGGTCGCGGCCCCGGCCGCTCCACCCGTTGCCGCCAACGCGCCGGTCGATGACCTGATCGAAGAGCCGATCGACGACCCGATCGACGACGCGCCCCCGCTTGACCCCCCCGTACTTGGACCCCCCGCGCTTGAACCGGAGGCCACTCTGGCCCGGGAAGCCGCAGCCGAACCGGCAGCCGCCGCCCCGGACCTGGCCCCGGAACCGGAACCGGAACCGGCGCCTGCCCCGGTCGCGGCACGGCACGTGACCGAGGTCGAAGAGGCACCCTTCGCCCATGTCACCGACACCTCCGCCTTCCCGGAAGGTGACGGGCTGCCCGCCGCTTCCTCTGCGCGGGCCCTGGCCTTCGATGAGATCGAGGACGACATTCCGCCCGCTCCGCCCTCGGCCGCGATGGTGGCCTTCGCCAGCCGCCGCAGCGCCGCAGCCGACAGCGCGGCCCGGCCGATGGACGGGGTGACGCGTGCTGGCCCCTTGCCCGCCTCGGCCAAGCCCGCCCCGGCGGCGCGACCGGCCAGTGGCAAGGGCTTCCCCGGCCTTGTCACCGCGCCGTCGATCCCCGGCACCCGGGCCAAGCCGAAGTTCAAGGGCGGCGACATCCCGCGTCCCGCCGTCGGCGGACCGACCACGGTGAAGTCGCCCGCCCGTCCCGGCGGCACCTTCGGCACTGTCTCGCCGGCAAAGAAGCGGACCGGGACCGTCTTCCTGGTGATGGTCGGGCTGCTCCTGCTGTTCCTCGCCCTCGTGGCGGCCTGGGCCTCGTATTTCGTCGGCGGAAACGGTGCCCCGACCGACGGGGCCGCCGCCACAACCCAGATCGTGCCGGGCGTCGATGACGAGATGCTGGCCGACTTGCAGGACCCCGAGGGGATGACCGATCCCTTCCCCGAGGCGGACGGCATCGCCGCGGTCAGCGTCGACGATCTTGCGACCGAAAGCCTGCCAGAGACCATCGGCGGCCAAGACACCGGCGCCGACCTCGCAGCCTCCGACGCCGTCGCCCCGGCAGCCGTCGCCCCGGCTGCCGAAGACCTGGCCGCCGAAGACCTGGCTGCCGAAGATCTGGCTGCGGCCGACGTCGTGACCGAGCCCGCGCCCGAACCGGCACCGGACACCGTGGTCGTGACCGAGGTGTCGGTCGCATCTGCCCCGGTCGAGGATCAGGACGAGATCTTTCTCTCCGCGATGGACGCTGCGCCCCCGACTCTGGACGCGCTGGCCCTGCCGACCCTGACCCAGGCCCGGGATGTGCTGCCCGATCCGGTGATGCCGCCTCCGGCACCGGGGACCGTTTACCAGTTCGACGCAAACGGCCTGCTCAAGGCGACGCCCGACGGGATCATGAGTCCCGATGGCGTCTTCCTGATTGCGGGCAAGCCGCCCCTGCTGCCGCCTTCCCGCAGCGAAGCAGCAACGGCCGCCGCTCTGGCGGCCGCCGCCGTTGCAACCCCCGAGTTGCCCACCCAGTCACCCACCCAGGCGCCCGAAGCCTCCCCGGCAGCCGCCTCGCCGGCCGATGCCTCGCTGGTCACCGCAGGCGAAACCGCGCCAGCGGTCGAGCTTCCACCCGCCGACCCCGCGATGGCGGGCTTCCGCCCCCGCCCCCGGCCCGAGGGGCTGCCCCCCGACGATGCCGCCCTGACGCCCGGGACCGCGCCCGAGATTGCGCCCGAGATCGCAGCCGAGTTTGCCGGCCTGCGTCCACTGCCGCGCCCGGCCAGCGTTGCCGCCGCCGCCGCCACCGCCGCCCCGGCCGAAACGCCCGACCTTGGCGCACAGGCCGCCTCGCTCACCGCGCAGGCCGAGGCGAAGCTGGCCGAAGCCGCCGCGCTGGAAGCCCAGAACCCGTCGATCGTCGCAATCTCGATGCGGCCCGCCACGCGCCCCAACGACTTCTCTGCCGCGGTCGAGGCCGCGGTGGCCGCTGCCGTCCGCCAGCCCGTCCCCGAGGCCCCCCCGGAACCCGAAGTCGAGCTTGCCGCCGCCGCTCCGGCCATCGAGGCCAAACCGGAAGAACTGGATGAACTGGACGAGCCCGAGCCGACACGGGCCGCGCCCTCGATCCCGACCAGGGCCAACGTGGCGAAGCAGGCGACCTTCGCGAATGCGATCAACCTGGCGCGGATCAACCTGATCGGCACCTATGGCACCGACTCGCGCCGCTACGCGCTGGTCCGGCAGCCGAACGGGAACTACCGGAAGGTCCGGGTCGGCGACAGGCTCGACGGGGGGACCGTCAAGGCGATCACCGAGACCGAAGTCCGCTACCAGAAGGGCGGGCGGCTGATCAGCCTGAAGATGCCGAATTCCTGACCCTCTCCGGGCGCGGCAGGCCAGATGGTGCCTTCGGCATCAATGGCCTGGCCGTGGACCTTGCCACGTTGGCAACGCCTTTCCAGCCAGCCCGTCGATGATTGCGTCACTCCGCGCGCGGCGACCGCGACGAGAAGACGACGTCGCACGAGGAGCTTTCCCTCAGCCCGCGGCCACCCCGGCCTCGGCAAAGGTCAGCATCCCGGAATGGCAGGCGACGGCCCCCTGCACCACGCCGATTGCCAGCGCGGCGCCCGAGCCTTCGCCAAGCCGCAGGCCCAGCGACAGAAGCGGCTCTTTCCCCAGCTTTTCCAGCAGGCGGGCATGAGCCCCCTCGGCGCTTTGATGACCCGCGATGCAATGGTCCAGCGCGCCGGGCGCGGCTTTCTCCAGCACGGCGGCAGCGGCGCAGGAAATGAAGCCGTCCAGGATCACCGGCACCATGCCCATCCGCGCGCCAAGGTAGGCCCCGGTCATCGCCGCGATCTCGCGCCCGCCCAGGCAACGCAGGACCTGAAGCGGGTCCGAAAGCAGCGCCTTGTGCCGCTCCAGCCCGGCTGCCACGGCGGCCTCCTTGCGGCGCAGGCCCTCGTCGTCGACGCCGGTCCCGCGCCCCGCCCAGCCGACGCCGCCATAAAGCGCGGTGGCGATGGCGGCCGCGGCAGTGGTGTTGCCGATGCCCATCTCGCCCGCGACGAACAGGTCGGCCTCCAGGTTCACCGCCTCATAGCCCTTGCACATCGCGTCGATGACCTCGTCCTCGGTCATGGCGGGGGCCTCGGTGAAGTCGGCGGTGGGCGTGTCCAGGTCAAGCGCATGGACATCCAGCTTGGCCCCGAACGCATGGGCCAGCTGGTTGATCGCCGCCCCGCCGTGGGCAAAGTTCGCCACCATCTGCGCAGTGACTTCCGCCGGGAAGGCCGAGACGCCCTTGGCGGTAACCCCATGATTTCCGGCGAAGATCACGATATGAGGCTTCTGGGCTGCGGGCTTGTCGGTTCCCTGCCACCCCGCCATCCAGATCGCCACCTGCTCCAGCCGCCCCAGCGCCCCCGGCGGCTTGGTCAGCTGTCCGTTCCGCGCCCTGGCCGCCGCGATGGCCGCCGCATCGGGCGCCGGAAGCTTCGCCAGCATCGCGCGGACATCGGCAAGGGTCTGGAACGGCATCGTCTTCTCCCGATTGCACCTCATCGCGTCTGGGGCTACCCCAAGGCCCATGTGAACGCCAGCCGGGATAAGCCGCTTTGACCCCAATCCGCGACATTGCCCTTCGGCTGCCCAGCGACCTTCTGTCGGCCTTCGCGCTCTTGTCGCGCCTGCCGCTGCCGAACCATCAGGCGACCGGAGCCGCCTCGGCCTGGGCCTGGCCGCTGGTCGGCGCGGTGCTGGGGGCGCTTGCCGCGGCTCTGGCCAGCGCCGCGCTGTGGCTGGGCGTCACGCCGGGGGTGACGGCGGTGCTGGTGCTGGCGCTGTCGGCAATGCTGACCGGAGGACTGCACGAGGACGGGCTGTCCGACACCGCGGACGGGCTTTACGGCGGCTGGACCAAGGCGCGGCGGCTGGAGATCATGCAGGACAGCCGGGTCGGCAGTTACGGCGTGCTGGCGCTGGTGCTGGTGACGCTGGCCCGCTGGTCGGCGCTGACGGCAGTGCTGGTCTTTGGCCAGGATGGCGGCGGGCTCTGGGCCGCGCTGATCGCCACGGGTGCGCTCTCGCGCGCAGCGATGGCGCTGGTGATGGCGCTCTTGCCCAACGCCCGTGGCGAGGGCTTGAGCCATGCCACCGGGCGGCCAGGTGCCGCGACGGCACTGGCGGCGCTGCTGATCGCCGTGGCGATTGCCGTGGCCCTGACCGGCTGGACGGCGGTTCCCCTGGTCTTCGCGGCCCTGGGGGCGGCGATCCTTCTGGCGTTCGTTGCCCTGCGGAAGATCGGCGGGCAGACCGGCGACATCCTGGGTGCCTCGCAGCAAGTGGCTGAAGTTGCCTGCCTTGCCGTGCTGTCGGCGCGGGCCTGAGGGCGGCGGTTTCGTCAACAAGGCCGCAGCGCCGCCCTTGCAGCCCCCGAACCGGACCCTGCGAAAACTCCGGGCCCGGCCAGGCCGCGGTGCACATCGGTTCTGCAAGGCAGGGACCGGGCTCCCTCTGGCCTTTGCGTCCGCCCCGCGATACATGGGCCGGGAGAGCTTGCGAGGCACCCAATGTCCGACTTTTCCGACGCCATATCCTCGACCGAGGAGATCATCGAGGACGCCCGCAACGGGCGGATGTTCATCCTCGTGGACCATGAGGACCGCGAGAACGAGGGCGACCTGGTGATCCCGGCGCAGATGTGCACGCCCTCGGCGATCAACTTCATGGCGACGCATGGCCGGGGCCTGATCTGTCTGGCGCTGCCCGGCGCGCGGATCGACGCGCTGGGGTTGCCCTTGATGAGCCCGAAGAACTCCAGCCGCCACGAGACCGCCTTCACGCTGTCGATCGAGGCGCGCGAAGGCGTCACCACCGGCATTTCGGCGGCGGACCGGGCGCGGACGGTCTCGGTGGCGATCGACCCGACCAAGGGTGCTGCCGACATCGCGACACCGGGGCACATCTTTCCGTTGAAGGCGCGGGATGGCGGCGTCCTGGTCCGCGCGGGCCATACCGAGGCCGCGGTGGACGTCAGCCGCCTGGCCGGGCTGAACCCCTCGGGCGTGATCTGCGAGATCATGAACGACGACGGCACGATGGCCCGGCTACCCGACCTGATCTCCTTTGCGCAGAAGCACGGGCTGAAGATCGGCACGATCAGCGACCTGATCGCCTATCGCCGCCGCCACGACAACCTGATCACCGAAAAGGCGGTCAAGGCGGTGCACTCCGCGCATGGCGGCGACTGGCTGATGCGGGTCTTTGCCGACGAGACGCACGGTGACGAGCATGTCGTCCTGTCGAAGGGCGATCTGGCGGCCCCCGGTCCGGTGCTGGTGCGGGTCCATGCGCTGAACCCGCTGGAGGATGTGCTGGGCATCGGTGGCGGCGGCGAGTTGCCGCTTGCGATGCGGCTTATCGCGGCCGAGGGGCGCGGGGTTGTGGTGCTGCTGCGCGACACGACGATGAAGATGGTCGCTCCGGGGGAACATTCGCCGCAGACGCTGCGCCAGTATGGTCTCGGGGCGCAGATCCTGTCGACGCTGGGCCTGTCGGCGATCACCCTGGTGACGAATTCCGCCGCTCCGCGCTTCGTTGGTCTGGACGCCTATGGCCTGACCATCGCGGGCACCCGCGCGATCAAGGAGTAGGTCATGGCCACCGCCGAGACGCATTACACCCTGCCCCTGCCCAGCTTCGACAAGCCGGTCAAGCTGCTGATTGTCGTGGCACCCTACTACAAGGACATCGCCGACAACCTGGTCGCGGGCGCCCGCGCCGTGGGCGATGCCTGCGGGGCCGAAGTGGACCTGGTCGAGGTGCCGGGCGCGCTGGAGATCCCTTCGGCCATCGCGATGGCGCAACGGCTGGCAGAGTATGACTGCTTCGTCGCCCTGGGCTGCGTGATCCGGGGCGAGACGACGCATTACGACACGGTCTGCAACGACAGCTCCCGCGCGATCAGCCTGCTGGGCCTGCAGGGCGTCTGCATCGGCAACGGCATCCTGACGGTCGAAAACCGCGCCCAGGCCGAGGTCCGGGCCGACCCGGCGGGCCAGAACAAGGGCGGCGGTGCCGCAGCGGCGGCCTTGCATCTGGTCGCCTTGTCGCGCAAATGGGCCGGCAAGACCAAGGGGATCGGTTTCCGGGCATGACCGCCAGACGTGACGAAAAGCGCCAGATGAAATCCGCCAGCCGGCTTTACGCCGTGCAGGCGCTCTTCCAGATGGAAAGCTCGGGCCAGACGGTGGAAGCCGTGACGCGCGAGTTCGAGACGCACCGCTTTGGTGCGACCTATGACGAGGGCGCGTTTGCCGAGGGCGACGTCGACCATTTCCGCGCCGTGGTGGCGGCGGCGGTGAACTGGCAGGCGAAGATCGACCAGCTGACCGACCGCGCCCTGGTTGCGGCCTGGCCGATCGACCGGATCGACCCGGTGCTGCGCGCCCTCTTCCGCGCGGCGGGGGCCGAGCTGGTGGACATGGTCACGCCGCCCAAAGTGGCGATCACCGAATATGTCGACGTGGCCAAGGCCTTTTTCCCCGAAGGCAAGGAGCCCAGGTTCGTCAACGCCGTTCTTGACCACATGGCGCGCGAGGCCAAGCCCGAGGCCTTCTGACGCGTCAAAGGGATGTCTGACCCAATGACGGAGCCCCTCTCATGCGCCTGTTTCCCCTTGTTGCGGCCCTTGCCATGACCGCCTGCACCACCGCCCGGGCCCAGGACCCGTCGGAAGTCCCGGCCGAAGTCCCGCCCGAAGTCCCGGCCGGGGTCGAATGGCAGCTTCTGGCCATCGACGGCCAGATCGTCGACATCCCCGCGACACTGACTGTCGACAGCCTGGGCAACCTTGCAGGCAAGGCCCCCTGCAACCGCTACGGCGGGCAGAACCGGGCGACCCTGCCGGACCTGAAGCTTGGTGGCCTTGCGGCAACGCGGATGGCCTGCGACCGGCTGGCCGACGAACAGACCTACTTCGACGCGCTTGCGACGATGACGCGGCTGGAACGCGGCGATGACCGGACACTGGTCCTGACCGGACCGGATGGCCGCAGCATGGAATTCGCGGCGGAACGGATCAGCAGCCTCACCCGCTGCACGACCTGCGCGCCGAAAGATTAGGCCATTGCAATAATGGGCTGGACGGAACCCGAACGGTGCCACATATCGGCGGCGCCGCCCCCAGTTCCCGAGGTCCCATGTTGTCCCGCGCCGCCATTGCCGATTTCCTCGACCGCCCGGCGGTCGCGCGCTTCATCATCGCCGTGATCCTGATCAACGCCGTCACCCTGGGGCTGGAGACCTTCCCCGAGGTGATGGCGCGCGCCGGCGGCCTGATCCTGACCATCGACCGGATCTGCCTGTCGATCTTCGTGGTCGAACTTGTGCTGCGGCTTTATGCGCTTGGGCTGCGCTTCTTCCGCTCGGGCTGGAACGTCTTCGACTTCGTCATCATCGGGATCTCGCTTCTGCCGGCCACGGGCGGCTTCTCGGTCCTGCGCGCGATGCGCATCCTGCGGGTGCTGCGGGTGATCTCGGCGGTGCCCAGCCTGCGCCGCGTGGTCGACGGCCTGGGCCGCGCGCTGCCGGGGATGGGGTCGGTCTTTCTGCTGATCATGATCATCTATTACATCGCCGCCGTGATGGCGACGAAGCTCTTCGGCGCCAGCTTCCCCGAGTGGTTCGGCAGTCTTGGCGCCAGCGCCTATTCGCTTTTCCAGGTCATGACGCTGGAAAGCTGGTCGATGGGCATCGTGCGCCCGGTGATGGAGGTCTACCCCCATGCCTGGGCCTTCTTCCTGCCCTTCATCCTGATGACCACCTTCGCGGTGATGAACCTGATCGTCGGTCTGATCGTCAGTTCGATGCAGGAAGCGGCAAACGAGGCCGAGCAGGAGCGTGGCCAGGCCTTCGAGGCGAAGGTGATCGAGCGGTTGACCGCGATCGAAAAGAAGCTGGACGCGCGAGGCTGACGCCGGAAGGGTGGGCGTCCCCTAACGGTTCGCCTCGAACAGCGCGACGGCGCGGTGGAAGAATCGGGTCCGGGCCGCGGGGACCTCCATCATGATCTCGTGCTCGGCCCCCGGGTAAAGGTCCAGCTGGCCGGTCGACCAGCCCGCCATCCGCCGGTGGATCGGCGGCACGTCCACCACCTTTTCCGCCGTGCCAAGGCCGCAGATCACCGGCACCCTTGGCGCCGCCAGCGCGGAGAGCGCGGCACATTCCCGCAGCGCGGCCCGCAGCCAGGCGATCGAGGGGCCGCCCAGCGCAAACTCGGGCACTTCGACCACCTGTCGGCGCATGTAGTCCCACATCTCGCGGTCGGTGGTCAGCACGTTGCCCTCGAAGGGCTGACTGGCCAGGTAGGCCCGCGGCCCCGTCGTGGGCGCATAGCGATGGGCATAGCCGAGGGGTCTGGCCACCGCACCCACGACCGAGGCGACGGGACGCAGCCAGGTGGCCATCGCGATGCCCCACATCGGCGCCGAAAAGACCGCCGCGCGGATCGGAAGACCGAGCATCAGGCTGCGCAATCCGATGCAACCGCCCATCGAATGCGCCACCATGAAGTAGGGCTGCGGCAGCCTTGCGCGCAGGGCTTCGGCCAGCATCGCATCGACGTCCTGCTGGTATTCGGCGAAGCTGCCGACATGGCCCGTCATCGGGTCCGGCAGCGGCCGGTCCGTCAATCCCTGCCCGCGCCAGTCGAGGGTGATGACGGAAAAGCCGCGCGCCACCAGGTCGCCCGCGGCAAGCCCGTATTTCTCGACCGGTTCGGTCCGGCCGGGAAACAGCAGCACCGTCCCCTTGTCCCCCGCCTTCCACCAGGCGACGCGAATCCGCGCGGTCCCGGCCTGCAGCCAGACGCACACCGCGCCCGGCGGGCCGGAGGCCTTGTCCGCAAGGAACGGTGCCTCGTGGACGCCGCTGTGCCTCACCCCAGCACCGAGCCTAGTTTCAGGGCAAGCCCCATGTTGCCGTCGACCGAAAGCTTGCCGGTCATGAAGGCCATCGTCGGGTTCATCTCGCCATCAAGGATCGCGCGGAAGACGTCGGCCTCGGCGGTCAGGGTCACGTCGGCCTCGTCATCGCCCGAGCGGACACCTGCGGGGTCCAGCATGATCGCCCCCTCGCCCGGAATCACGAACTTGGCCACGCCGTCGAATCCGCCCGACAGTTTCGCACTCAGCGCCTTCACGGCGGCATCGATCATTTCGCTCATCACAAGTCTCCGGTTCGTGACCCTGGCACCTCTGGCAATCTGGCGCGGATCGGCTACTTTCACGTTATGAATGTCCAGGCCGCCATTCTCAATCGTCTCGTTGCGGCACTTTTGCCGTTTTTGCTGACCTGTGCGGTCGCCTTCGCGGAAGACACGGCCAAACTGGATGGCTTGTTCGAGCGTCTCAAATCCGCCGATGCCGCCGAGGCAGGCCGGATCGAAACGGAAATCTGGATCGAATGGTCCAAATCCGGGTCGCCCGCGATGGACCTGCTGCTGCAACGCGGCAAGGACGCGATGAACCTGGGCGACGCGGCCCAGGCCATCGAGCATTTCACCGCCGTGATCGACCATGCCCCGGATTTCGCCGAAGCCTGGAACGCGCGGGCCACCGCCTATTACATGGCGGGCGAGTTCGGGCCCTCCGTGGCCGACATCGCCAGGGTGCTGACCCTGAACCCGCGGCATTTCGGGGCCTTGTCGGGGCTGGCGACGATTCTCGATGAAACCGGCAAGCCAGAGCGTGCGTTGGAGGTTTACAAGGCAGCCCTCGCCATCCATCCCCATCTTCAGGGCGCGACCGAAGCGGTCGAGCGTCTGGAGACCGAGGCCGAGGGGCAGGAGCTTTAAGTCATGGACGCCCCGCGGCGGGTGTCGGCGGTCCTTGGGCCGACGAACACTGGCAAGACCCATCATGCGATCGAGCGGATGCTGTCGCACCGCACCGGAGTCATCGGCCTGCCGCTGCGCCTGCTTGCGCGCGAGGTCTATGACCGCATCGTCGCCCGCGTCGGCCCCTCGGTCGTCGCACTGGTCACGGGCGAGGAACGCATTGTCCCCGACCGCACCCAGTACTGGGTCTGCACCACCGAGGCGATGCCGCTGGAGATCGGCGCGGATTTCGTCGCGGTCGACGAAATCCAGCTCTGCGCCGACGCCGACCGGGGCCATGTCTTCACCGACCGCCTGCTGCGCGCAAGGGGGCTGAACGAGACGCTGTTCCTGGGCTCCGACACCATGCGCGGCGCCATCGCCGGGCTGGTGCCGCATGTGACGTTCCTGAAACGTGACCGGATGTCGACGCTGACCTATGCCGGGTCAAAGAAGATCAGCCGGATGCCGGAGCGGTCGGCCATCGTCGGCTTCTCGGTGGAAAACGTCTACGCCATCGCGGAACTGATCCGGCGGCAGAAGGGCGGCTGCGCGGTTGTCATGGGTGCCCTCAGCCCCCGCACCCGCAACGCCCAGGTCGCGCTGTATCAGAATGGCGACGTCGATTACCTGGTTGCCACCGATGCCATCGGCATGGGCCTCAATCTCGACATCAGCCACGTCGCCTTTTCCTCCACGGTGAAGTTCGACGGCCGCCGGATGCGGGCGCTTTACCCGCAGGAACTGGCCCAGATCGCCGGTCGCGCCGGGCGGCACACCGAGGACGGCACCTTTGGGGTCACTGGCGAGGCGCGGCCCTTCGACGCGGATCTGGTCGAGGCGATCGAAACTCACCGATTCGCCCCGGTCAGGAAACTGCACTGGCGCAACGAGCAGATGGATTTCGGGTCGGCCGACCGGCTGATCCGCAGCCTGGAAGCGCCCACCTTCAACGACTGGCTCACCCGAGCCCGCGACGCCGATGACGTCCTGGCGCTGAAGGCGCTGTCCGCCCTGCCCGAGGTTCAGGACAAGCTGACCGAACCAAAGCGCGTGCAGCTGCTGTGGGAGGTCTGCCGGATTCCCGACTTCCGCTCCTCGTCCGGCCCCGAACACACCACGCTCTTGATCCGGATCTTCGAGTTTCTGGTCGGCCGCGGCCTGGGTGGCGGGCGCATCCCCTCGGACTGGCTGGCAACCGCGATCAAGCGGATCGACAGGACCGAAGGCGACATCGACACTTTATCGCGCAGGCTGGCCTATATCCGCACCTGGACCTACGTCACCCAGCGGAAAAACTGGGTCGAAGACGAAAGCCATTGGCGCGATGAGACGCGCGCTGTAGAAGACCGCCTGTCGGATGCGCTGCATGCGGCGCTGACGCAACGATTTGTCGACCGGCGGACATCTGTTCTCCTCCGCCGGTTGAAGCAGAAGGAGGCTCTCGTGGCCGAAGTGAATGACAAGGGCGAAGTGACGGTCGAAGGCGAATTCGCCGGGAAACTGGAAGGCTTCCGCTTCAGGCAGGATGCCAGTGCGACGCCCGATGCCGCGCGGACGCTGGCCCAGGCCGCAATCCAGGCGCTGAAGCCCGAATTCCACCTGCGCGCCGACCGCTTCTACAACGCGCCGGACACCGAGCTGGATTTCACCGAACAGGGCGGCCTGATGTGGGGCACCAATGCGGTGGGCAAGCTGGTCAAGGGCGCCGAGCCCGCGAAACCCGCGGTCGAGGCCTTCGTGGACGAGGAAGCCGGCCCGGACGTGGCCGAAAAGGTCCGCCGCCGCCTGCAGCACTTCATCGACCGCAAGGTCGCCGCCCAGTTCGAGCCCTTGCTGGCGATGGCCCGCGACGAGGCGCTGACGGGTCTGGCCCGCGGTTTCGCCTTCCGCCTGTCCGAAGCGATGGGCGTCCTGCCGCGCGACGCCGTGGCGTCCGAGGTCAAGGAACTGGACCAGGAGGCCCGCGGGGCGCTGCGCAAGCATGGCGTCCGCTTCGGCCAGTTCACCATCTTCCTGCCCGCGCTGCTGAAGCCCGCGCCGACCCGGCTGCGGCTGGTGCTGTGGTCGCTGTGGAACGGGTTGCAGGAATTCCCCGAATCGCCGCCTCCGGGCCTGGTCACGATCCCGAATGTGGCCGAGGTGCCGAAGCAGCACTACACGCTGGCAGGCTATCACCCCGCAGGCACCCGCGCGATCCGCATCGACATGCTGGAGCGGCTGGCCGACATCCTGCGCCAGAAGGACAGCCGCGCCGGGTTCGAGGCGACCCCGGACATGCTGTCGATCACCGGCATGACCCTGGACCAGTTCGCCGACCTGATGGGCGGCCTTGGCTACAAGGGCGAGAAGGCCGAACGCGCCAAGGTGAAGGCCACCGAAACCGCGAAGGCCCCGGAAATCTCGGCCGAGGCTGCCGCTGCCATCGCAGCCGGTGTGCCGATCCCCGAGGAAGTCTCGATCCTGGCCCCGCCACCGGAACCGGAAGCGGAACCCGCCGCACCCGAGATGGAGGCGTTCTACACCTTCACCTGGGCACCCAAGCCCCGCCAGCGCCCCGAACGTGCCCCCCGCCCCGAACGCAAGGAAGGCGATGCCGCCCCGCGCGCCCCGCGTGGCGACCGCCCGCAAGGGGATCGTCCGCAAGGGGATCGTCCTCAGGGGGATCGTCCGCGCGGCGACCGTCCTAAAGGTGATCGGCCGAAAGGTGATCGGCCTAAGGGCGACCACAAGGGCGACTACAAGGGCGACTACAAGGGCGGCAAGCCCCAGCGCGACGACCGCCAGAAGTCGTTCGAGGCCCGCCCGCCCCGCGCCGAAAAGCCGATCGACCCCGACAACCCGTTTGCGGCACTGCTCGCCCTCAAGGGCAAGGTCTGATTGGCGGGGCCTTCGGGCAAACCTGATCCAGCCGCCGCCCAACGGTTGCGGCTGGACAAATGGCTCTGGCAGGCCCGGTTCTTCAGATCGCGCAGCATCGCCGCCGAGGTGATCGCCGAGGGTCACGTCCGCGTCAACGGCACCCGCATCAGCCGCCCCGGCCGTGACGTCGGTGCCGGGGACACGCTGACCTTCCCGCAAGGCAACCGCATCCGCGTGATCCGTGTCCTTGCGTTGGGGATCCGGCGCGGCCCGGCGACCGAAGCCCAGGAGCTGTACCTGGATCTCGATCCGCAGGCGCCGGGCTCTGCCGATCAGCCGGAGAGTCTTGAATGATCCGCCCGCCTGCTCTAGCTAGACGCAAAGACCCCGGACCAGAGCCAAGCCCATGACCTATGTCGTCATCGACAACTGCATCGCCTGCAAATACACCGATTGCGTCGAGGTCTGCCCGGTCGACTGCTTCTACGAGGGCGAGAACATGCTGGTCATCCACCCGGATGAATGCATCGACTGCGGTGTCTGCGAACCGGAATGCCCCGCCGACGCCATTCGTCCGGACACCGAGCCGGATATGGAGGAATGGGTTTCCTTCAACCGGAAGTATGCGGTCCAGTGGCCGGTGATCGTGACCAAGAAGGACCCGCTGCCCGGCTCTGAAGAACGTGACGGCGAAACCGGGAAGTTGCAGAAGTACTTTTCGGAAGCGCCGGGCGCCGGTGGCTGACCCGGCCCGACGCTGACCTTGCCCGATTCGGGCACAAATACGGCCGCGAATCAGCTACATCTGGCGAAGTTTAAGCATTTCAAGCTGTTACGAGGGAACTGCGCCGTTTCGCAGCGGTTGGAATCGGTGCGATTTTGTGTTATTGTTTGTTCACAAAGCAAGCATGGACGCCTGAACCGGCTTAGCGCATATCGCCTGGGCCCAAATCTTTTGTGACAATCCAGCTCCACTCGCCTGAACCAAGGTTCAGGGCGCGCGGGGTCTTTGTTGCGGAAGGGGCCTCCTTTTGGGGAAAGCTGAATGACCAAGTCGAAGAAGCCTGAATTCCGTCCGAACGATTTTGTGGTCTACCCGGCGCATGGCGTCGGCAAGATCATCTCGATCGAGGAGCAGCAGATCGCCGGGATTCAGCTGGAGCTTTTCGTCATTTCGTTCGAAAAGGACAAGATGACTCTGCGCGTCCCCACCCACAAGGCGGTGGAAATCGGCATGCGCGCCCTTTCGGCCCCCGATGTGATCACCAAGGCGCTGGACACGCTGAAGGGCAAGGCCAAGGTCAAGCGCGCGATGTGGTCGCGCCGCGCCCAGGAATACGAACAGAAGATCAACTCGGGCGATCTTCTGTCCATCGCCGAGGTCGTCCGCGACCTGCACCGCACCGATGACCAGCGCGAGCAGTCCTATTCCGAGCGTCAGCTTTACGAGGCTGCCCTGGAACGCCTGACCCGCGAAGTCGCGGCTGTGTCTGGCGTGGACGAGGCGGGTGCGGCAAAGCAGGTCGACTCGGTCCTGGTCGGTCGCGTCGCGGCCTGATCCTTCCGGTCAACACGTTGGAACGGCGGTCCGAAAGGGCCGCCGTTTCGCTTGCGGGCGGCGCAGATCGAACAGTTCCGCCGGCAGTTACCCGTCGGTCCCGGACGCCCGGTCAGTCATACTCGCGCAGGCGCGCCACGTAGCGCGCCATCGTGTCAACCTCCAGGTTCACCCGGTCCCCCACGGCCACCTCGCCCCAGGTCGTCACCTCTTGCGTATGCGGGATCAGGTTCACCCCGAACTCCGCCCCCGCTACCTCGTTCACCGTCAGCGAGGTCCCGTTCAGCGCCACCGACCCCTTCGGCGCGATGAACTTTGCCAAAGCCTCCGGCGCGCGGAAAGTGACACGCACCGACCCGCCCTCTGGCGCGACCTTCACCACCTCGGCCAGCCCGTCGACATGGCCGGATACGATGTGGCCCCCCAACTCATCCCCGACCTTCAGCGCGCGTTCCAGGTTGACCCGCTTGCCGCTGACCCAGCCACCCAGATTGGTCTTCGACACCGTCTCGGCCGAGATCTCGACGTCGAACCAGTTCTCCGGCTGATCCCCCAGAGCGACGACCGTCAGGCAGACCCCATCGCAGGCGATCGACGCCCCGATGTCGATCCCGCCCACGTCATAGCGCGTGGCAATCCGCGCCCGCAGGTCGCCGGTAGCCCTTGTCTCGACGATCCGACCGACATCGGTGACTATTCCGGTGAACATGCGCGCCTCCTGCTGTTTGGTTCGAGGTAAAGCCCCCCCGCCGCGCTTGCAAGCCTGCGACCCTTCGGGCCATATCGATTCACCTTTTCATAACCGATCCAAGGCACTCTGCCCCAGGTGACACGCCCCGTCCGCCGCTTCCTGTTTCTGCAAGGCCCGCATGGACCCTGGTTCCATCGGCTGGCCGGGCTGTTGCGCACCACGGGGGCCGAAGTCTGGCGCGTGGGCTTCAACCTTGGCGACCGGGTGTGCTGGCCGGGGCCGGGCTACATCGCGTTCAAGGACGGCCACGACCGCTGGCCCGAACGCTGCGCCGCGCTGCTGGATCAGCACCGCATCACCGACCTGGTCGTCTATGGCGACACGCGGCCGATCCATGCCCAGGCGATCCGGCTTGCCCGTGACCGGGGCATCACCGTCCATGTCTTCGAGGAAGGCTATCTGCGGCCCTACTGGGTCACCTATGAACGCGATGGGGCGAACGGCCATTCCCGGCTGATGCAGCTTGACGTCCCCCGGATGCGCGCCGCGATGGAGCGGGTCGATCCCGACCTGCCCGACGTGCCCGCAACCTGGGGCGACATGCGCGAGCACATGTTCTGGGGTGCGTTCTACCACGGCATCGTCGCCTTGGGCGGTCGCGCCTATCGCAACTTCCGGCCGCACCGGGCGCTGACCCTCTGGCAGGAGTTCCAGCTTTATCTCTGGCGCTTCCTCTTGATGCCGCTTCACCGGCTGGAGCGGCGGCTGGCCACCTTCCGCATCCGGCGCGGCGGGTATCCCTATCACCTGGCGATCCTGCAGCTGGAACACGACGCCAGCTTCCGCGACCATTCGCCGTTTGCCAGCATGACCGACTTTCTGGCCGTGGTGATCGACGGCTTCGCCAAGGGCGCACCGCCGCATCATCACCTGGTCTTCAAGGCCCACCCGCTTGAGGATGGGCGCGCCCCGATCCTGCCCGCGATCCGCCGCCTCGCCGCCGAACGGGGCCTTGCCGACCGCGTGCACTTTGTCCGCGGCGGCAAGCTGGCGCAACTTCTGGACGACGCGCGCTCGGCGGTGACTTTCCGTATGTCGTACACAGTCAAGGCGGTCGTCCTGCTGACGGCCCTGTCAGTCGTAGCATCCTGTGGCCTGCCACGGTCCGGACCGACCAAGAGCCAGGTGCTTTCCGGGTCGGTCGAGGCCAGGGGCGACGCCCACATCGTGCCGGTCACCCCGGCAGTCTCGGCCGCGACGGCGGTGCAGCCACGCTTCGGGTTCAGCGACAGCTTCCGCAACGCAGCCCTTGTCGGTGCGGACACGATTTCGACGGGCGACACGATCAACGTGACGGTCTTCGAAAACGTCAAGGACGAGCCGCTTCTTGGCAATACCGGGCAACGCGTGTCCGGCCTGTCCGAGTTGCAGGTCGACGGTCAGGGCTACATCTTCATCCCCTATGCGGGCCGCATCAAGGCGGCGGGCCAGACGCCCGAAGGCCTGCGCCAGGCGATCACGCGCCAGCTGGAGGATCAGACGCCCGATCCGCAGATCAGCGTCTCGCGCATTGCGGGCGGCGGGTCCACCGTGTCGATCTCGGGCCAGGCTGCGTCGAACGGGGTCTACCCGATCGAATCATCGACCCGGACGCTGGCGACGATGCTGGCCAAGTCGGGCGGCGTCACTGTCGATCCGGCCGTCGCCATCGTGCGGGTGACCCGCGGGGCCCACACCGGCAGGATCTGGCTCAAGGACCTTTACGAGAACCCCGCTCTGGATATCGCGCTGCGCCCCGGCGACAAGATCATGATCGAGGAAGACAGCCGCAAGTTCATGGCCCTTGGTGCCACGGGCACGCAAAGCACGGTGCCGTTCGAATCCGCCACCCTTTCGGCGCTGGAGGCGATTGCCACTGTGGGCGGCTTGTCGACGATGGCGGCGGACCCCAAGGGCGTCTTCATCCTGCGCGACGAAAGCGAAGAGATCGCCCGCGCCGTCCTGGGACGGTCCGACCTGATCGGCGACCAGCGCATCGTCTATGTCCTGGACCTGACCGAGCCTACCGGCCTGTTCGAGGCGCGCGATTTCCAGATCCGCGACGGCGACACGCTTTACGTGACCGAGGCGCCTTACGTGCAGTGGCAAAAGACCCTGGGCGCGATCACCGGCTCGACCGCCGTGGCCTCGAACCTGGCCAACACCGCCAATCCCGGGAACTGACCGCGCCGTGTCGCAGGGGTCCGGCGCGCTGACCGGGGTGCCGCGGCGGCTTTACCACCAGAACCTGTCCTTCCTGGGCAATCACCGGCTGCACCGGATGCTGGAGCTTGCCGGTCACGAGCTTCGCCCCGGCTTTCCGGGGCGCGAGGATGGCGTGCTGGTATGGGGCGCCAGTCCGACATCCTGGCGCGGCGAGCGGATCGCGTCCCGGCGCAAGGTGCCGCTGGTCCGGGCCGAGGACGCCTTCCTGCGTTCGGTCCATCCGGGGCGGGCGCAGGGGGAAGCGCCGATCGGCCTGCTGTTCGATCCCGTCGGTCTGCACTTCGACAGCGCCCGCCCGTCCCGGATCGAAGAGATTCTGCTGGATACTACCCTATACAATTCGAACATTCTGGATGAAGCACGGCGCTTAACTACCTGTCTGATTGAAGCTAGCTTGTCTAAATACAACAATTTTGCACCCGATCTGCCCGCCCCGCCACCCGGCTACGTGCTGGTGATCGACCAGACCGTCGGCGATGCCTCGATCCACCGCTCGGGGGCGACGATGGCGACGTTCCGGCAGATGCTGGCCGCCGCAAAGCGCAACCATCCCGAACGGCGGATCGTCATCCGCACCCATCCCGAAAGCCGGGCGGGGCTGCGGCCGGGCCACTATGGCTCGGGCGATGCGGGGGGGCGGGTCAGCCTGCTGACCGCGCCGGTTTCGCCGCATCTCCTCCTTGCCGGAGCGGCCGAGGTCTATACCGTCTCGTCGCAGATGGGGTTCGAGGCGATCCTGCATGGCCACTGCCCGCATGTCTTCGGCCAACCCTTCTACGCCGGCTGGGGCCTCAGCCAGGATGAACGCCCCCTGCCCCGGCGCGGGCGGACGCTGACCAAAGCGGAACTCTTTGCCGGAGCCATGCTGCTGGCCCCGCTCTGGTACGACCCCTGCCGCGACCAGCTGTGCGGGCTGGACCAGGTGATCCACCAGTTGCAGGCCGAGGTTCGCGCCTGGCGCGACGATGGCCGGGGCCATGTGGCCGCCGGGATGCGGCTATGGAAGCGTGCGCGCCTGCAAGAGGTGTTCGGCGGCACGAAACCCCTGCGCTTCCGCGACTCGCCGAAGGCCGCCGACCGCCTGGCCCGGCGCAAGGGGCGCGGCCTGCTGCTTTGGGCCGGGAAGGAGCCCGAGGGTTTCGCGCCCAGCTCCCCCTGCCTGCGGGTCGAGGACGGCTTCCTGCGCTCGCGCGGGCTGGGGGCGGAACTGGTCCCGCCCCTGTCGCTGGTGACCGACGATCTTGGCATCTACTACGATCCCACCCGCCCCTCGCGGCTGGAGGTGCTGATCGCCATCCCCCTGTCCGACTGCCAGCGCCGCCGGGCCGAGGCACTGATCGACCGGCTGCGGGCCGAGGGGCTGACCAAGTACAACCTGCCCGGTGCTGTCCCCGCGCTGCCGCCGGGCCATCGCATCCTGGTGCCGGGCCAGGTCGAGGACGATGCCTCGATCCGCAAGGGCGCGGGCGAGGTGCGGACGAATCTTGCCCTGCTGCAGGCGGTGCGGTCGGCAAACCCCGACGCCGTGATCCTGTACAAGCCGCACCCGGATGTGGCGGCGGGCCTGCGTCCGGGCGCAGTGGACGCCAGGCAGCTGGCCGACAGCATCGTCGCGCCGGCCGACCCGGCAGCCCTGCTGGCCAAGGTGCAGGAAGTCTGGACCATGACCTCGCTTCTGGGGTTCGAGGCGCTGGTCCGCGGCGTCCCCGTCACCTGCCTGGGCGCGCCGTTCTATGCGGGCTGGGGCCTGACCCGCGACCTTGGCCCCCGCCCCGACCGCCGCATCACCCGGCCCGACCTTGCGCAACTGGTCCATGCCGCCCTGATCGGCTATCCGCGCTACTGGGACCCGGTCAGCCGCCGCCCCTGTCCGGTCGAGGTCGCCCTTGACCGGCTGGCTGCGGGCGAAATCCCGCATCCGGGTCGGATGAACCGGCTTCTCTCCAGGCTTCAGGGCCGCCTGGCAGGCTACGCGCATCTCTGGCGCTAGCTGCGCACCAGCCGCCAGAAACGCCACATCAGGCTTGCCGCCGCACAGAAAAGGCCGATCACCAGTCCGAACCACAGCCCGACGCCGCCATAGCCCAACTGGAACGCCAGGATGTAGCTGCACGGGATGCCGATCAGCCAGTAGCTGACCGCCGCCAGGATCATCGGCACCTTGGTATCCTGCACCCCACGCAACAGGCCCAGCGCCATGACCTGCATCCCGTCGGCCAGCTGGAACAGTGCCGCCACACCCAGAAGCACTGTGCCATAGGCCAGGATCGCCGCACTTTCCGGCTTCGACAGGTCCACAAACAGCGCCACGATCAGCCGGGGCGTCAACAGGAGCAGCACCACCGAGGCAATCGCCACTCCGAACGAGATCACCACCGCCACTTTCGCCGCCTGCCACAGCGCCACCCGGTCGCCCTGCCCGTCAAAGCGCGCGACCCGGATCGTCGCGGCGCTGGAGAGGCCCACGTGCAGCATGAAGGTCAGTGCCGCGACCTGCAACGCGATGCCGTGGGCCGCAAGCTGCACCGTCCCGATCGAGCCCATCATCAGCGCCGAGGCATGGAACATCCCGCCCTCTGCCAGCCCGGTCAGCCCGATGGGCAGGCCCAGCCGGTAGACCTGCCGCATGGCTTGCCAGTCCGGCCGCCAGAAGCGCTGGAACAGATGGAACCGGCGCAGCTCGGGCAGAAGATGGGCATAGGCCGCCAGGATCAGCAGCGACAGCACCTGCACCACCACGGTTGCCACGGCGGCACCGCGCGCCCCCAGCTCGGGGAAGCCCGCATTGCCGAAGATCAGCGCCCAGTTGACAGCGATGTTCACCACCACGGCGACCAGCGTGACCCAGAGGACGACCTGCGTCCGGTGCAGGGCCGAGAGGTAGCTTTGCAGCACGGTGACGATCAGGGCGGGCACCATGCCAAGACCGGCGATCCGCATGTAGTCCTGCGCCAGGGCCGCGACCTCTGGCGCTTGCGCCAGCGCCAGCAGGATCGGCCCGGACCACCAGAAGACCGGATAGACCGCCAGGCCATAAAGGATCGACAGCCAGATCCCCATCCGCGTGTCGCGGCGAACCTGGGTCTCGTCATCCCGGCCCAGCGCGGCGGCGACCATCGGCATTACCGCCTTGGCAAAGCCCGAGCCCAGCACGAAGACGATGAAGAAGGATGAGGCGCCCAGGACCACGGCGGCCAGCGGGACGACGCCATACCAGCCGACCATGACGGTATCGGTCACATGCAGCGCCATCTGCGCCAGGTGCGATCCGATCAGCGGCAGACCCAGCACGAGGGTCTCTCTCGCGTGGGTGGACTTGGACATCTGTGCAGTCATGCCGCAGGCTTAGCTTCGCGCCCGGCGCGGCACAAGCCGCCCTCGCCGCCGCGCCGCAGCGTCAAAGGCTCTGGATCAGCAAGCCACCGGCCGCAAAGGCGATCACCGCGCCCACGGCAAGCTGCACCACCGGCATTGCCCGCGCGACCCCGTCCGAGCCAAGGCCCAGGAACGCGCCCTCGCGCGCCCAGACCGCCAGAAGTGCCGCAGCCACAGTGACCATCGCGGTCCCGAGGCCCATGACGAAAGCCCCCGCCACCCCCGCCAGCGCGATGCCCAGTTGCCAGGTCAGCACCAGCACGAACAGCGCGCCCGAACAGGGACGAAGCGCGATCCCGGCAACCAGCGCCATCCCGTCGCGCCAGCCGCCGATACGCTCGACCTCCTCGACGGTCGGCCCATGCGCATGGGTGCAGTGCGGGCCGTGGTCATGGTCATGGTCATGGTGATGGTGATGGTGATGGTGATGGGCAGGGCCATGCCCGTGGTCGCTGTGGCCATGCCCGTGGTCGCTGATGCCATGCCCCTGGTGTTGGCCCGCACCGCTGACCCGCGCCTGCCGCCGCAATCCCGCGACCCCGCGCCAGACCAGCCAGAACCCCAGGCCTGCAATCATCGCGTGACCGATGGGCGTCACCCAGTTTTCGGCGGCACCTTCGACCGCAGTGCGGGTCAGCCCCAGGACCGCAAGCGCCGCATAGACCAGCCCCACGGCCACCGCCGCCTGGGCCAGGCTTGACGCCAGGGCCAGACCCGTCAGCCGCCCCACCGGCACCCGACGGGCCACGCCATAGCCGCCGATCACCAGCTTGCCATGCCCCGGTCCCGCAGCATGCAGCACGCCGTAGCCGAAGCAGATCGCCCAGAAACTCGCCAGCGCCCCCGGCTCGCCGCCGCGCAAGGCGCGGATCGCGCCCGCCATCCGCTCTTGCGCCGCGCGCTGCGCCGCCTGCAACGCCTCGGCCAGCGGCCCCAGCAGTCCGGTCAGCCAGAGCAGCACCGTCAGCACCACCAGCACCAGCCCCGCATAGGTCAGGGTGCGGCGCATGTCAGGCGGACCTCCTCGGCGAATTTGGCGCCCACCGCCGGGAACTCGGCTTCAAGGTCGACGTCGGGGGTATATTCGGCCAGCGCCACCTGCAACGCTTGCGCCGCGGCGTCCAGGTCAGGGACGAAGACCTGCGCGGTGCACCCCGTACCGCCGGTCAACACCGGATCGAAGGGGATGAAATAGGCGACGTAATAGCCCGGATCATAGGCCTGCACGACAAGGGGCACCTCGCCCACCGGAACCGGAGCGGCAAAGTCCCGGACATGAGTCGAGGTGATCTTGCCCTCGTCATAGCTTGCCGTCCAGTCGCGAGGTCCCGACAGCTCCAGCGGCTTGTCCGCCATCAGCGCATAGGTGTCGCCTTCAAAGCCCTCGATCCACTTCATGTCGAAGCCGGACAGCCGGGTCACTTCCTCGGGGGTCAGCTTGCCGTCCCAGTCGGGGTCCAGCCCCATGTCGCCGACGATGTACAGCGAATAGAGGTCGTCATAGGTCCAGCTGATCCGCAGCCCGGTCGCCTCGTTCCGGTCGTTCAGCAGGACTTCGATCTTGGTGTCGATGAAGACATGCGGATGGGCCAGCGCCGGGCCAGCCGCGAGACTCAGGGAAAGGAACGCCATTCGCCACATGGGACGCAACGTAGTGTCCCGCGGGCCGAACGCCAAGAGCCGCCAACCGCCGCCGGCGTGGATCAGCCGCGTTGCATCGCCGGATGTGTGGCCGCGTCATAGATGTCGGGTCCCATCCCCAGGACCTGCTGCGCCCGGCCCACGATCAGCGGGTCCGGGGTCCCGACCGCCGCGTGGTCCTTGTTGGGGTAGTCGAAAGACGACAGGAAATGCCGCATGCAGTTCAGCCGCGCGCGCTTCTTGTCGTTCGACTTCACGATCACCCAGGGCGCATCGGCCGTGTCGGTGTAGAAGAACATCGCCTCCTTGGCCTCGGTATAGTCGTCCCAGCGGTCGAGGCTTGCCTTGTCGATGGGGGAAAGCTTCCACATCTTCAGGGGGTCCGTCTCCCGCGCAAGGAACCGCGCCCGCTGTTCCTCGCGCGTCACGCTGAACCAGTATTTGTGCAGCCTGATGCCCGACCGGACCAGCATCCGCTCCAGTTCCGGGGCCTGGCGCATGAACTCCAGGTATTCGTTGGGGGTGCAGAACCCCATCACCCGCTCGACGCCAGCGCGGTTGTACCAACTGCGGTCGTAGAACACCATTTCCCCCGCTGTCGGCAGGTGCGCGATGTAGCGCTGGAAGAACCACTGGCCCTGTTCCACATCCGAAGGCTTGGTCAGCGCGCAGACCCTGGCATAGCGCGGGTTCAGATGCTCCATGAAGCGCTTGATCGTGCCGCCCTTGCCGGCCGCATCGCGTCCCTCCATCAGGATCACGAACTTCTGCCCGGTCTCCTGCGCCCAGATCTGGACCTTCAGCAACTCGGCCTGCAGCTTGGCCTTTTCGGCCTCGTATGTGACCCGGCCCAGCAGGCGCGCATAGGGGTAGCGACCGGATTCGAACGCCTGATTCAGCGGACTCGCCGCCGGAAAGGACTTCGGCCCGCCCCCCTCGACCAGAGCCGCCTCGGTCACGGCGCTTACCCGAGTATCATCCATCGGCAGTACCTCCCCTGCAAACCCTGCAAAACGGCCCGTGATCTCAAGCACAGTCTGCGACATTCTGCCTTGATCCCGATCAAGATCGGCCAATGCCGCTTGCCCCTTTTGCTTCCCCCGCAGCCGGCATAGGCTGGCACCGACAGCGATGGAGTCCCCCATGCCCACCCTCTACGGCGTCTTCCGCAGCCGCGCCTCGCGCCCGATCTGGCTGCTTTACGAGCTGGACGCGACCTTCGACCATGTCCCGGTGATCCAGGCCTACCGGCTCAGGGACGCGCGTGCCGCCGACGCGCCTTTGAACACCGCCTCGCCCGCCTTCCTGAAGGTGAACCCCATCGGCCAGATCCCGGCCTGGGTCGAGGATGACCTGGTGCTGACGGAATCGCTGGCCATCACCAACCACATCGCCCGCACCAGGGGCGGCGACCTCGGGCCGAACACCCCTGCCGAGGCCGCGCATCTGGACCAGTGGACCCTGCTTGCCGTGACCGCCGTCGAAGGACCGGCGCTGGAGATCCAGACGATCACCGGCCAGGGCGGCGACAAGACCGCCGAGGGCCAGGCCGCCATCTCGATCTGCGCCGAACGCCTCCGCCGCCCGCTGGCCCGGCTGGAAGCACATCTGTCCGCGCAGGCCTACCTGCTGGGAGACCGCTTCACCGTCGCCGACCTGAACCTGGCCGAATGTCTGCGCTACGCCCAGGGCCACCCGACGCTGCTGGGCGAATTCCCGGCCGTCAAGGCCTGGCTCGAGGTGTGCCAGTCTCGGACGGCGTTCAAGAAGATGTGGGCGGCACGGATGGCCGAACCGGTCTGAGGGCCGACACCGCGGAGCGGGTGGGGCACTCCCCCCCGGTCCACTGGCTTGCTGAACCAGCAACGCCTCCAATGGCCGACCCCGTGGGGTATTTGGCAAAGCGAAAGACGTGGGCAAAGCGAAAGACGTGGACGAAGCGAAAGACGTGGCACCGGACGGCCGCCGCTGCGTCCGCATCCTCGACCATTCGGTCGGCTGCTGGCCGAAGGTTATGACGCCGACCTCTGCGAAGGTGCCCGGTCAACACCCCGCGGGAAGCCAGGCCAAGCCGCGGGGTGCCTTTCCCTTCGCGGTCATCGGCGTCCCCGCCTGTACCGCCCGATCACTCTGCGACGCGACGGGTAAACAGCCGATTAACGCTGACGCGCGCCGTGGCGTTTCCGACTCCCAGAGCCGCGCCCCGGTCTTGCGGGCCAGGGCCAAGGCGCGCGCTCGGCGTGAAACCTTCCCGTCACCGCCGCGTCAAGGTTAACGCGCCCGGCCCGAGACCCCGCTTTCTCTTCGCCAAATATCCCACGGGGGGTCCGGGGGGTGTGAAACCCCCCGGTCCGACACCAGCCTACTTCACCTGCTTCTGCCAGGGATGCTGCTCCTTGAACCCCAGCACTTCCCGGATCTTGCGGTTGGACAACAGGCTCTCCCGCTCTCCCACCGGCCGCGACAGCGGCACGTTCGGGAAATACCGCGCCAGCAGTTCCGAGTTCGGTTGCGGCACCGAGTTCTCGTCGTTGACCGCGTTGAAGACCTGGAACCCCAGCCCGTCCTTCTTCAGGCACAGGTCGACGATCTGCCCCAGATCCCGCGCGTCGATGTAGCTGAACGTGATCCGCCGCCGCAAACCGGGGTCCGCCGCCGCCGCCGGGAAGACCGCGGCATATTCATGCGGCTCGATCACGTTGCCGATCCGCAAGGCGTAGACATCCGCCCCGAACCGGCGCTGGAAACTGCGCGCCGTGACCTCGTTCACCTTCTTCGACATGCCGTAGCTGTCCATCGGGTCGATGTCATAGTCCTCGTCCAGCGGCAGCACCTTCGGGTCCACCACCCCGTCACTGAAACACACCCCATAGGTCGTCTCGCTTGACGCGATGATGACCTTGCGGATCCCCATCTTCAGCGCCGCCTCGATGACGTTGTAGGTCCCCACCGTGTTCACCCGATAGGTCTCGGTGTCGGGCACCATCCCGTAGCGCGGCACGGCGGCGAAATGCACCACCGCATCGAAGAGCTGCGCCGCACCGTCCTCCATCTCCTCGTAGCCCGCATGGGTCCGCATCGCCGAATAGACCTGCCCCGCGTCGCAGATATCGCCCAGCAAGTCAGGCACCCCCGGCAGCCCCAGGGGAACCCGGTCAAAGTTCAGCACCCGATGCCCCTGCGCCACCAGCCAGGGCACCACATGCTTGCCCGCCTTGCCCGATCCACCCGTAAAGAGTACCCGCATCGTCAGCCCTCCATGATTTCCTCATACCTAGGCCCCAGACGCCGCCCTGGCCAGAGCCCGCTACCAAAAGCCCGCCGCCAAAAGCCTGGCGCCTCCCCTCCCCCCGCGTGGGGAGGGGATGGGGGTGGGGGGCACCGTCACAAGACCCCACATCTTGCGCCCCCCGCACAAGCAATGCTCTAATACCGCCACTTTCCCAAAGGGTGATCCATGACCGACCTGCTCTCCGGCGCCGCCACCTATGACGCCTCCTCGATCGAGGTCCTCGAAGGCCTGGAGCCCGTCCGCAAACGCCCCGGCATGTACATCGGCGGCACCGACGAACGGGCGCTGCACCACATGGTCGCCGAGATTCTCGACAATGCGATGGACGAGGCGGTCGCCGGCCACGCCAACCGGATCGAGCTTGAGCTGCACGCCGACAACTCCGTCACCGTCCGCGACAACGGCCGCGGCATCCCGGTCGACCCGCACCCCAAGTTCCCCGGCAAATCCGCGCTGGAGGTGATCCTCTGCACCCTTCACGCCGGGGGCAAGTTCAACGCCAAGTCCTACTCCACCTCCGGCGGCCTGAACGGCGTCGGCTCCTCGGTGGTCAACGCGCTCTCTGACGCGATGACCGTCCAGGTCGCCCTGAACAAGGAGCTTTACGAACAAAGCTTTTCCCGTGGCATCCCGCTCGGCCCGATCCAGAAGCTTGGCCCGATCCAGAACCGCCGCGGCACTACCGTCACCTTCCACCCCGACCCGGAAATCTTCGGCCACCAGACCCTGAAACCCGCCCGCCTCTACAAGCTTGCGCGGTCCAAGGCCTATCTCTTCTCGGGCGTGGAAATCCGCTGGAAATCCGCCGTCGCCGACGGCGAGACCCCGACCGAGGCCACCTTCCACTTCCCCGGCGGCCTTGCCGACTTTCTGAACGAAAGCCTGAAGAAACTTACCACCTACGCCGAACGCCCCTTCGCCGGCCGCGTCTCGTTCGAGGAGAAATACCAGCTTCCCGGCTCGGTCGAATGGGCGATCAACTGGACGCCCGCGCAGGACGGCTACCTGCATTCCTACTGCAACACCGTCCCCACGCCGGAAGGCGGCACGCATGAAGCGGGCTTCTGGGCCGCGATCCTGAAAGGCATCCGCGCCTACGGCGAACGGGTCAAGAACCGCAAGGCCGAAGCGATCACCCGCGAAGACCTGCTGACCGGCGGCTGCGCGCTCCTCTCGATCTTCATCCGCGAGCCGCAGTTCGTCGGCCAGACCAAGGACCGGCTGTCCACCGAGGAAGCCGCCAAATGGGTCGAAAACGCCGTCCGCGACCATTTCGACACCTGGCTTGCCGCCGACCCCCGGTCTGCTGGGGCGATCCTCGATTTCCTCGTCCTGCGCGCCGAGGAACGCCTGCGCCGGCGCGAGGAAAAGGAAACCCAGCGCAAGACCGCCACGAAGAAGCTGCGCCTGCCCGGCAAGCTGACCGACTGCTCCTCCAAGACCCGCGAGGGCACCGAGCTCTTCATCGTCGAAGGCGACTCGGCTGGCGGCTCTGCCAAAGGTGCCCGCAGCCGCGAGACGCAGGCCCTCCTCCCCCTCAAGGGCAAGATCCTGAACGTCCTGGGTGCTGCCTCGGCCAAGCTGAACGACAACGCCGAAATCCGCGACCTGTGCGAGGCGCTGGGCACCGGCATGGGCACCCGCTTCAAGCTGGACGACCTGCGCTATGAGAAGATCATCATCATGACCGACGCCGACGTCGACGGCGCGCATATCGCCAGCCTGTTGATGACCTTCTTCTTCACCCAGATGCGCCCGCTGATCGACAAGGGCCACCTCTACCTCGCCTGCCCGCCCCTCTACCGCCTGACCCAAGGCGCGCGCCGAATGTATGTCGCCGACGACGCCGAAAAAGAGCTTTGGCTCGCCAAGGGGTTGGGAGGCAAAGGCAAGATCGACGTCCAGCGTTTCAAGGGCCTGGGCGAGATGGACGCCAAGGACCTGAAGGACACCACGATGAACCCCGCGACGAGGAAGCTGATCCGGGTGAGCATTGATGAGGACGAGCCGGGGGACACCTCCGACCTGGTGGAGCGCCTGATGGGCAAGAAGCCGGAATTGCGGTTCCAGTACATCCAGGAGAACGCGCGGTTTGTGGAAGAGTTGGATGTATAAGCCATTGACGCATACGCCAATGGCGCATATATGCTGACAACGGTCATCGAACTGGACGAATTCCTGCGTCAGGCCAAAGGCGTGATGACGGATGCCGAACGGGGCGAACTGGTGGACTACCTTGCTGCAAACCCGGATGCGGGAATCTCTTTGGGCGGTGGCCTGCGCAAACTGCGCTTCGCCCGGCAAGGCGCGGGGAAAAGCGGCGGGTTCCGCTCGATCCACTTCTACCGGCCCGCCATCGGCCCGGTGATCCTTCTGGCGCTCTTCGCCAAGAATGAGAAGGCAAACCTTACCGCCTCGGAACAGGCGGGGCTCTTGAAACTCGGCGACATCCTCGCCGCGCACTACAGGGGAAGGAAATGACCAGCGAAGCATTCAAGCGGATCGAGCGGGGCCTTCTGGAGGCGATTGCTTTCGCGCAGGGCAAAGAAACCGGCGCAATCGTCCACCACATCGAAGTCCCCGACACCCCCGACGTGAAGGCCATCCGCGCCTCAACCGGTCTCAGCCAGGCCGAATTCGCCAGGTCTATCGGGGTGAAGAAGGCGACGCTGCTGAATTGGGAGCAGGACCGCCGCAAGCCGGAAGGCCCGGCAAGGGTGCTGCTTGCGCTGATCGCCAAGGAACCGGGGATTGTGCAGCAGGTGTTGCGATCTCAAACCCCGCAAAGATAAGGGTATTTGGTGCGACTTGTGAGTTGGAAAAGAAAGGGATACACGAATTCAAGCTCAATGCTTTGGCCGTTGCATCAATTTCAAACTACGAACTGGAAGACCGCAGGCATCGAGATAGCGTCAAACAAAATTGGCTACTTTTCCTTGTGATGGTTGCAATGGCAATAGCTGCTGTAGTTCAAGCATTGTCGGTTTTTGCGTGGCCAGCAAGGGTGCGTGCCAACCTACCGCCCGCATTCCGTCAGATTTGCCCAAAGCAAATCCGACCGCGCCCTCCCTCCGGGCCCTCACAGGCGTGCTCGGGCGTTCGACGGGAAAACAGTCCACTGAACTGTTTCCTGATCCGTCTCACCCCCGCGTGCCGGTCGCGGTCGGCTTTGCACCCCGGCCTCGCACAAGAAACCCCGCCCCGGGCCTGACCCGGGGCCCGCCCCGGGCCTGACCCGGGGCCTCGTGTGTCACCGGGAGACCCCGGCTCAAGGCCGGGGTGAGGTCGCTCTACCGGGCCACCCTTGCGGCACAGGCGCATGGCGCGGGAAACCCCAAGACCCAGACCCACCCGGTCAACACCAACGAGAACTCCGACCCACCCCCCGTGGACACTTGCCGCATCCCACCCCCGCCCCATATCCCAACCCATGCGGAAGCTGATCGCCCTCCTCCTCCTCGCCACCCCCCTCCAGGCCCAGGAGGTGGACCTTGAACTCGTCCTGCTCGCCGACGCCTCCGGGTCGATCACCCAGGATGAAATCGACTTCCAGCGGGAAAGCACCGCCACCGCAATCACCGACCCCGCCGTGCTGGAGGCGATCCAGAACACCCTCACCGGCTCCATCGCCGTCACCTACGTCGAGTGGGCCGCCAACCAGGCCACCGTCGTCGACTGGACCGTGATCGACAGCCCCGAGACGGCCGAGGCCTTCGCCGCCGCCCTCCTTGGCCCGCCCCGCCTTGCCACCGGACGGAATGCCATCGGCAACGCCCTGCTCGAAGGCCGCCGTCTGATCGAGGCGAACGACATCCAGTCCCTCCGCCAGGTCATCGACTTTTCCGGCGACAGCACCGGCAACTTCTCGGGCGTCGGCATCGAGGAGGCGCGGGACGAAGTTGTCGCGGCGGGCATCGTCATCAACGGCCTGCCGATCCTGGATGGCGGCCCGGACGACCCGCTCCTCCAGGAATACCAGGCCCGCATCATCGGCGGCCCCGGCGCCTTTGCCATCCCCGCCCTCGGCCGGCAGGATTTCGTCTCCGCACTGCGCCGCAAGCTGATCCTGGAGATCGCCGGCACCCCCCTCGGCAGCGCGACCGCCACTTCCGCCCCATAGGGTCGGGTATCCCCCACCTGACCCGCGCAGCCGCAGGGTCTACCCCTTCCCCATGCAGATCGCCCGCTACACCGCCTATGGCGGCCCCGAGACCGTCGCCCTTGAGGACGCCCCGATCCCCACGCCAGGACAGGGAGAGCTTCTGATAAGGGTCCGCGCCGCCCCCGTCACCGCTGGCGACGCCCGGATGCGGTCGGGGCGCGTCCCCCGTGGCCTCTCGCTGATGGTCCGTCTCGCCATCGGCTGGTCCCGCCCCAGGGTCGCCCCCGGCTGGGCCTTCGCCGGAGAAGTCGCCGCCCTCGGTCCCGGCGTGACCGGCTTTACCCAAGGTCAGCGCGTCTTCGGCCTGAAAGGGTTCAAGGGCGGCGCCCATGCCGAGTATCTGACGATCCCCGCCACCGGCCCCGTCCTGTCCCTGCCCGACACCCTTAGCTTCGAACAGGGCGCCGCCTTCTTCTTTGGCGGTCTCACCGCAGCCGAGTTCCTGATCGACCGCGCCAGACTTGCCCCCGGTGAACGCCTGCTCGTCGCCGGAGCGACCGGCTCGGTCGGCAGCGCCGCTGTCCAGATCGCCCGCCATGTCGGTGCCGAAGTCGCCGCCACCGCCTCGCCCGCCAACCACCCGCTTGCCCGCCAGCTGGGCGCGACCGAGGTCACCGACTACCGCAGCGGCCCGCCGCAAGGCCCGTTCGACGTGATCCTCGACGTGATGGGCAGCCTGGGCTGGAGCCGGGCACAGCCGCTCCTCACCCCCCAGGGGCGCCTGGTTCTGATCACCGCCGACCTGTCCGAGATGCTTGCCTCTGCCTTGCGCCGCCGAAGGTTCATCACCGGGACGAACAAGGACGATCTGCCGTCAATGCGGCGGCTGGTCGATCTGCACCGGGCCGGCGGCTACACGCCCGTCATTGGCCCGACCCTGCCCTTCGCGCAACTGGCCCAGGCGCACCGGATCGCCGAAAGCTTTCACAAGCCCGGCAACCTGATCGTGACGATGGGGTAAGGCGCGGGCCGTAGGGTGGGCGATCCGCCCACCGCCCTTATGCCAAGGCCACCGCCACTGCGGCAAAGTGCAGCCCGGCCGCCACCGCGACGAACCCGTGCCAGATCGCAGTCTGGAAGCGCAGCCGTTCCCAGACGTAGAAGGCCACCCCCGCAACATAGGTCGCGCCGCCCGCCACCAGAAGCCACAGCGACACCGACGGCAGCGCCGCCGTCACCGGCCCGATCGCGATCACCCCGACCCAGCCCAGCAGCACATAGGCCAGGATCGACAGCCGGTCATACCGCCCTGGCAGCACGACCTTGACCAGTATCCCCAGCACCGCGCCGGTCCAGACCACGGCCCCCAGCACCCAGGGCCAGTTGCCCGAAAGATGCGGGATCAGCGCGGTATAGGTCCCGGCGATCATCACGTAGATCATCGAATGGTCGAACCGCCGCAAGACCCATTTCAGCGCCGAGGGCGGCGTCATGTTGTAGGCCAGCGAGAAGCCCCACATCAGGAAGAACCCCGCCGCATAGACTGTCAGCGCCACCAGCATCCCGATCCCCGAAGTCTGCAAGGCGTGCGACAGCAGCAGCGGAAAGGCGATCAGCCCGGCCAGCAGCGCCAGTGCATGGACGATGCCGTCGGCCAGGATCTCGCCCAGCGTCAGGTCGCGTTTCAGGGCACGGTGATGATCGGCGGGAAGCGTCATGGTCCTGACTCTGGCAAGTGATCGTCACCAGAACATGACCGGCCGCCACACACGGTCAAGAGAGGCGGCGGCGATGTGACCTCACGTCACCGCCGCGCAGCCCAAAGCAGCCCGCGCCGCATCAGTTCCGCCGCTGGCCCGTGGTCGATCACGTTCTTCTGGTGGCCCAGCGCGTTGTAATAGACCCGGCCCGCGCCATAGCCCTTGGTGAACACCACCGGCATCGCGACGGGTCCGTTCACCGCGTGCGGGCCGTCCACCAGCGGAAAGTCGCAGACCGCGTGGACCTTCACCGCCGGGTCGACGTGCAGGTAATACTGCTCGGTCTTGACGGTGAAATCGCCCACCCCGGCGACCAGCGGATCGTCCGAGGTGATCCGCACCGCGTATTCCACCCCGTCGTTGCCTGGATGCGCCACCCATTGCGCGCCGGTCATGAACTGCCAGTCCACGTTGTCGCGGAAGGCGTCGCACATGCCGCCGTGACAGCCCGCGATGCCGGTGCCTGCCGCCACCGCCGCGCAGGCGTTCAGGGCCTGCTGCTTGTCGATCTTCGACATGGTCCAGACCGGGACGATCAGGTCATAGGACTTCAGCGCCTCGGCATCGTCGAAGCAGGTCAGGCTGTCGGTCAGCGTGACCGCCATCCCCGCCTCGCGCAGCCAGTCGGCGAACATCGGGCCGACCTTTTCGGGCTCGTGACCCGCCCATCCGCCCCAGGTGACCAGTGCCTTTGCCATGCTTTCCCCCTCAGAACCGCTGCGGTGCTTCGGGCTTGTTCTGCACCACTTCCTCGATGGCTGCCAGCACATCCGGGGTCAGCGCGGCCTTCCCGTCCAGCGCCTTCAGGTTGTCGTGCAACTGATCCAGCTTCGATGCCCCCAGGATCACCGTCGACACCCGCGGGTTCGCCAGGCACCACAGCAGGGCGAGGTGGTGGATCGGCATCCCCGCCCCATCGGCGATCCTGGCCAGGGCCTTCACCTGTTCGACCCGCCGCCGCCCCTTCGGCCCGGCGATGATGTCGCGCAGCCATTCATAGCCCGGCAGCGCCGCGCGGCTGCCTTGAGGGATACCGTCGTTGTACTTGCCGGTCAGCAGACCCGAGGCCAGCGGCGACCAGATCGTCGTCCCGAGGCCATAGCTGTCATAGATCGGCGCATAGTCGCGCTCGACCTTGTCGCGTTCGAAGAGGTTGTACTGCGGCTGCTCCATCGTCGGCGGGGTGAGGCCATCGCGCCGCGCCACCAGATGCGCCTCGGTGATCTGCTGGCCCGACCATTCCGAGGTGCCCCAGTACAGGACCTTGCCCTGGACGATCAGGTTGTGCATCGCCCGCACGGTTTCCTCGATCGGCGTGTCGATGTCGGGGCGGTGGCAGAAGTAGAGGTCAAGATGATCGACCCGCAACCGCTTCAGCGCGGCGTGGGCTGCCTCGGTCACATGCTTGGCCGAAAGCCCCCGCTGCGTGGGCTTCTCGCCGCCCCAGAACACCTTGGAGGACACGATATAGCTGTCCCGGCTCCAGCCCAGTTCGTGGATTGCCTGGCCCATGACCAGCTCGGACCTGCCCGCCTCGTACCCCTCGGCGTTGTCGAAGAAGTTGATCCCGGCGTCATAGGCGGCGGTCAGCAGGTCCTTGGCGGGCTGCACGTCCACCTGCTTGGCGAAAGTCACCCAGGAGCCGAAGGAAAACTCGCTGACCTTCAGCCCCGACTTGCCCAGGCGACGATAGTCCATGACGGCCTCCAATGCTTGTTCCGGTGACAAGAGGTGGCCGTGGGGGCGGAAAGGTCAAGGGGTGAAGCTGCAACGCAAAAGGGCCCGCCGGATCGGCGAGCCGCTGGTGCCGGGCCGGAAAGCCTTAGCGTCCGGCGTAGACCTGGGCGATGCGGTCGACGGCGGCTTCGGCCGACATTTCCTCGGAGTCGCCGGTGCGGCGGCTGGTGAGTTCGACCACCCCATTCGCCAGCCCGCGCGGCCCGACAGTGATCCGCCAGGGCAGACCGATCAGGTCCATCGTGGCGAACTTCGCGCCCGCGCGCTCGTCGCGGTCGTCATACAGCGCCTCAAGCCCCTTGGCCGCCAGAGCCTGGTAAAGCCCCTCGCAGGCCGCATCCGCCGCGCTGTCGCCCTGCTTGAGGTTCACGATCCCGACCGGGAAGGGGGTCACGCCTTCCGGCCAGATGATCCCCTTGTCGTCATGGGAAGCCTCGATGATCGCGCCCAGAAGACGGCTGACGCCGATCCCGTGCGACCCCATCTCGACCGGGACCTTGTGGCCTTCGGCGGTGGTGACTTCCGCCCCCATCGCCTCGGAATACTTGGTGCCGAAGTAGAAGATCTGCCCGACCTCGATGCCCCGACCAACCTTGCGATGCGCCTCGGGGACCTGATCGAAGACCGCCTGTTCGTGGGTCTCGTCAGTGCGCGCGTAAAGCGTGGTGAACTCCTTGCAGACCTCGGCCACTTGCGCCCGGTCATCATAGTCGATGTCGCGGCTCCCCAGCTTCAGGGCGGTCACCCGGTCGTCGTAGAAGACCTCGGATTCGCCGGTCTGCGCCAGCACCAGGAATTCGTGCGTGTTGTCGCCGCCGATCGGTCCCGAGGCCGCCCGCATCGGGATCGCGGTCAGGCCCATGCGTTCATAGGTGCGCAAGTAGCTGACCATGTGGCGGTTGTAGGCATGCAGCGCCGCGTCGCGGTCGACGTCGAAGTTGTAGCCGTCCTTCATCAGGAACTCGCGCCCCCGCATCACGCCAAAGCGCGGCCGCATCTCGTCGCGGAACTTCCACTGGATGTGGTAAAGCGTCAGCGGCAGGTCCTTGTAGCTGGTCACATGCGACCGGAAGATGTCGGTGATCATCTCTTCGTTGGTGGGGCCGTACAGCATCTCGCGGTCTTGCCGGTCCTTGATGCGCAGCATTTCCTGCCCGTAGTCGTCGTAGCGGCCGGATTCCCGCCAGAGGTCGGCAGGCTGCAGCGTCGGCATCAGCAGGGGAATGTGACCCGCGCGCTGCTGCTCCTGGTTCACGATCTCCTCGATCCGCCGCAGGACCCGCAGGCCCAGGGGCAGCCAGGAATAGATCCCCGCGGCCTGCTGCTTGATCATCCCGGCCCGCAGCATGTAACGGTGGCTGACGATCTGCGCCTCGGCAGGATTTTCCTTGAGGACGGGAAGGAAGTAGCGGGAAAGACGCATCTGGGGCCTGCCATGCAAAGGGTCTGGGGTTTCCTAGCGGGTCGGACGCGGGCAGGCAAGCGCGAGGGGCGGTCCACGCCGGGCGACCGGGGGGCCGCGGGAGTCCAAGGGGACGGCTGCGGGCGTTGGCCAGGGGTCACAGGGATCGCGATCCGCCATGCTGTCGCAACCTCGGTCGAACCGGGGCACGACGGCCCGGCTTGTGGCTGGCCGCGGACTTTGACCGGAACAGCGGGCTGGACCCAAGGTGCCGCGCCAAGCTGTGCGGCTGCGATCCGACCTCGGCTTGCCCGGATCACCCGGCCGGTGAAATGCGCAAGGCCTGATGTTAAACTCCAGCAACCCCGGCAAAAGTGCATGATTCGAGGAACCCGGATGGACATTTCGTCTGCAAGATCGGTCAGGAGCCGCCTTCGCCTGGGTATCGGGGTCATTCTGGCCCTGCTCTTGGCCACGACCCTGGCGCTGCAGGCTCAGGTTTCCGAACGTGCCGAGCCGGTGACCGGGCCAGGCGTCACGACCATCGGAGGCATTGCGACCGGCGCCCGTCAGCTGTGCGCGGACCGTGCCCTGGGCGGCCCCGCGCAGCCCGGCGATCTCGGCCACGTCCAGGCCCTTCAGCGCAAGGAACCCGACGTCGCGTTCTGCCGGGGTCAGCGCCCAGGCCTGGCGCGGCCTTCGACGAAGACGCCGGCGACGTGCAGCGCGGCAAGGATCAACAGCAGGTTGGGCAACCACTTCGTGGACCTCTTCGGCGGTGTGGCGCAGGCTGTCACCCTCGTCCGGGGATTCGCCGTCGCTGTCCCTGATCAGATCAGACCAGTCGCCGGATGCAACCGCTGCCTTCTCGTCCGCCACCTGCATCGGTGTCGCACCGCCGGTCATCATCAGCCCGGTGACGGTCACCAGCGCCAGGCAGGCCCAGACCGCATAAGCCATCATCGCGCCCGCCGGGTTGTGCGAGGGGTAGTCCCGCACCTTGCCCGAAGCAAGCTGGCCCAGGTGGCGCAGCGCGGCAACGGGATCGGGCGGAAAGGCCGAGAACCGGGCCTCCTTCGGGCCAAGCACCCCCCAGACCAGCCGCAGCACCAGAAGCGCCAGCACCAGCCAGCCCAGCGAGACGTGCAAGAGGCTGCCGCCTTCATCCAGCGCCGCATTGACCAGGACCGAGCCGGCGACGCCCCAATGCGTCAGCCGCACGACGGGGTCCCAAAGCAAGGGCGGGGCAGCGGAGTGGGTCTGGGGGGGTGCCATGTCAGTCCTCGGACTTGATGTCAGTGACCTTGCCCGAGGCCGGGTCGATGTAGACTTCCATCGCCTGCTGCGTCGCGGTGTCGGTGCACTTGGCCTCGATCCTGCCGTCCTCGGCCTCGAACCCTTTGACGGTGCAGCCTGCCTTTTCCAGCGCAGCCGTCGCGGTGGTCGGGTCGGTGCCGATCATGTCGCCAACGGCGGGCAGCGCCAGCGCGGCCATCGGCATCGTGGTCAGCGCGAGGATCGTGAGTAGCTTCAGGTTCATGGTCTTGCCTTTCGGTTCGGCCTTGCCAGAAAGCAGGGCCGGCTCCGGAACACCGTGTCCCGGATGGCCGCTTCTGCTCCGATCCCAAGCCTGCCCTCCATCCCGGCGGCGCTTACCCCGCCCGGCTTGAGCGCGTGCTGACAGCCGGCGTGGACCCGTCTCTCCCCTTGCGCGGGGGGGCGGCGCGGGCGATATGTGGGGCAAAGGGAAGGAACCCGCGATGGCCCTGCCGACCTCACAGCAGTTGCGATACTGGGGCATCGCCGCGGCGGTGTTCCTGCTGCTTCTGTGGCTGCTGGGCAATGTGCTGCTGCCCTTCATCGTCGGCGGCGCCATCGCCTATTTCCTGGACCCGGTGGCTGACCGGCTGGAGCGGCTGGGCATGTCCCGCGTTGCCGCCACGACAGTGATCTCGCTGGTGGCCCTGCTTCTGGTCGTGCTGCTGGTGCTGGCGGTGATCCCGACCCTGGTCAACCAGCTGACCGCCCTGGTGAACGCCGCACCAGACATCAGCAAACGCCTGCAGGTCTTCCTGCTGGAGCGTTTCCCCGAGCTGGCCGACAACACCTCGACCATCCGCCAGACCCTGGCCGAGATCGCTGCGGCGATCCAGGCGCGGGGCGGAGAGCTGGTGCAGGGCGTCGTCACCTCGGCGCTGGGGGTGATCTCGATCATCGTGTTCATCGTGGTCGTGCCGGTCGTGGCCTTCTACCTGCTGCTCGACTGGGACATGATGCTGACGCGGATCGATTCCATGCTGCCCCTGGACCACGCCCCCACGATCCGCCGCCTTGCGCACGAGATCGACGCGGTGCTGGCGGGCTTCGTGCGGGGGCAGGTCTCGGTCTGCGTCGCGCTTGGCACCTTCTACGCCGTCGCGCTGATGGCGGCGGGCCTGCAATTCGGCCTGGTCGTCGGGGCCATCGCCGGCGCAATCACCTTCATTCCATACGTCGGATCGCTGGTCGGCGGGATTCTGGCCGTGGGTCTGGCGCTGTTCCAGTTCTGGGGTGACTGGCTGCAGATCGGCATCATCGCGGCCATCTTCGCCGTGGGCCAGTTCGTCGAGGGCAACATCCTGACCCCCCGCCTGGTGGGCAAGTCGGTCGGGCTGCATCCGGTCTGGCTTCTGTTCGCGCTTTCGGCCTTCGGCACCGTCTTCGGCTTCGTGGGCATGCTGATCGCCGTGCCCGTCGCCGCCTCGATCGGCGTCCTTACCCGCTTCGGGATCGAGCAGTACCGCGCAAGCCTGCTGTACCAGGGCACCACGGGGCACACCCAGGCGCCACCCGATGCCGTGCCGCTGCCAGCCCCCAGACCGAAGCGCAGCCGCAAGACCGCCGGCGGGGCCGGAGAGGGCGCGTGATCCGCCAGCTTGCGTTCGACCTGCCCAGTGTCGAGGCGATGACGCGCGAACATTTCTTCGTCGCGCCCTCGAACGCGCTGGCGCTGCAGGCAATCGAAGGCTGGCGGGACTGGCCGGGCCGCAAGCAGATGATCGTGGGTCCCGAAGGCTCGGGCAAGACGCATCTTGCGCATGTCTGGGCGGCGCTTTCCGGCGCGGTGATACTGCCTGCGACGGGCCTTGCCGGGACCGACATCGCCAGCCTTTCAGGGCGCGCCGTGGTGGTCGAGGATGCCGACCGGATCGGCGGGGGCGACCGGATCGGCGAGGCCGAGGCGCAGCTTTTCCACCTGCACAACCTGGTCACCGCGTCGGGCGCGCTGCTGCTGACCGCCCGCACCCCGCCCCGCGACTGGGGCCTGGCGCTTGCCGACCTGAAAAGCCGGATGCAGGCCACACCCATCGCAACGCTGGAGCGGCCGGATGACGCGCTGCTTTCGGCCGTTCTGGTCAAGCTCTTCGCCGACCGGCAGGTCGCGGTGCCGCCAAACCTGATCCCCTACCTGGTCAGCCGGATGCCCCGGTCGATCGGCGCCGCCCGAGGCCTTGTCGCAGCGCTGGATGCCCGCGCGCTGGCTGCCGGTCGGCCCATCACCCGACCGCTGGCGGGCGAACTTCTGGACCTTGACTAGGGCTCACCGCGGCGTCACTGGACAGTCTGCCGCCAAGCTGCCTTACTGTCGCAATAGTTTCACAGAGTGGACGGCATAAGCGCGCCCATGACCCAGGCCGATTTCCTTCGTTCCCCGTTCCCCGCGCCCGTCGAGCTGCCCTTCGCAGAGACCGCCGGCCCCGGCCGCTTCTTCAACCGCGAGCTTTCGTGGCTGGCCTTCAACTGGCGTGTGCTGGAAGAAGCCGCGAACCCCAAGGTCCCGCTTCTGGAGCGGCTGCGCTTCCTGTCGATCAGCGCGACCAACCTGGACGAGTTCTACACGGTCCGGGTGGCGGGCCTGCGCGCCCTGTTGCGCACCGGCAATGCGACCCTGTCCGAGGACGGCCGCAGCCCGGCCGAACAGTTGCAGCTGATCAACGCCGATGCGCGTGACCTGATGCAGACCCAACAGACGACCTTCAACCGTCTGCGCAAGGAGATGGAGGTCGAGGGGATCACGCTGGTCCAGCGGTCGAAACTGACCGCGCGCGACCTGAAGCATCTCGAGACGCATTTCCTGTCGAACGTCTTTCCGGTGCTGTCGCCGCTGGCCATCGACCCCGCACACCCGTTCCCCTTCATTCCGAACACCGGCTTCTCCCTGGCGCTGGAACTGGAGCGAATCAGCGATCACCGGCCGCTGAAGGCGCTGCTGCCGATCCCGCAGCAGATCGCCCGCTTCGTGCCGCTGCCCGGCAAAGAGGGCGAGAACCGCTTCCTGCCGCTGGAAGAACTGCTGCTGCTGCACCTCGACATGCTGTTTCCCGGTTACGCGGACAAGGGCCACTGCACCTTCCGCGTGCTGCGCGACAGCGACCTGGAAGTCGAGGACGAGGCCGAAGACCTGGTGCGCGAGTTCGAGACCGCCCTGAAACGCCGCCGCCGGGGCGAGGTGATCCGCCTGAAGCTTTCCGCCGGCGCGCCCGAGTCCCTGCGCGCGCTGATCATGGAAGAGCTTGCCGTCACCGAGGACGAGGTGGTGGAGGTCAAGGGCCTTCTGGGTGTCGCCGACCTCAAGGAACTGATCCTGCCGTCGCGAAAGGACCTGATGTGGCCACCCTTCATCCCCCGGGTGCCCGAGCGGGTGAAGGATCACGAGGACGACATGTTCGCCGCGATCCGGCAGAAGGACATGCTGCTGCATCACCCCTATGAGACCTTCGACATGGTGATCCGCTTCCTGCAGCAGGCGGCGACCGATCCGAACGTCCTGGCGATCAAGCAGACCCTCTACCGCACCTCCTGGGACAGCCCGATCGTCAGCGCGCTGTGCGAAGCGGCCGAGAACGGCAAGTCGGTCACGGCACTGGTCGAACTGAAGGCGCGCTTCGACGAGGCCGCCAACATCCGCCAGTCGCGCCGCCTGGAACGCGCCGGGGCGCATGTCGTCTACGGCTTCGTCAACTACAAGACCCACGCCAAGATCAGCACGGTCGTGCGGCGTGAGGGCGACCATCTGGTCACTTACACGCACTACGGCACCGGGAACTACCACCCGATCACCGCGCGGATCTACACCGACCTCAGCTTCTTCACCTGCGACCCCGCCCTGGGCCGCGATGCGACCAAGGTGTTCAACTATCTGTCCGGCTACGTGCAGCCGCAGGGACTTGAGAACCTGGCGATCAGCCCGATCACGCTGAAGCCGCGCCTGCTGGAGCTGATTGCCGCCGAAGCCGGGCACGCCCGCGCCGGCCGGCCGGCGGAAATCTGGGCCAAGATGAACTCGCTCATCGAATCCGACGTGATCGACGCGCTTTACGCGGCCTCTCAGGCGGGGGTGAAGATCAGCCTGGTGATCCGCGGCATCTGCGGCTTGCGTCCCGGCGTGAAGGGGCTGTCGGAAAACATCCGGGTCAAATCCATCGTGGGCCGCTTCCTGGAACATTCCCGAATCGTCTGCTTCGGGAATGGCCACGGACTGCCCGCCAGGAAGGCGCGGGTGTTCTTCTCATCCGCCGACTGGATGGGCCGCAACCTGACGCGGCGGGTGGAAACCCTGGTCGAGGTGCATAACCCCACCGTGAAGAACCAGATCCTCAGCCAGATCATGGCCGCCAACCTTGGCGACGAAGCGCAAAGCTGGGTCCTGGCGCCGGACGGCAGCTATGCGCGCGACCTGGGACCGGAGGGCGCGCAGCTTTTCAACTGCCACCAGTTCTTCATGGAAAACCCCTCGCTTTCCGGTCGGGGCACGGCGGCAAGGGACGCGCCGCGGCTGATCCCGGTGCAGGACGACGACCCCTCCGCTGTTGCGGCGGCACAGTAGGGCCGGACCAAATTCCTTCGAAGGAATTTGCAGATCTTTTCGAAAAGATTTGCCGCTCAGACCCCAGCGCCGGGATCCCGCATCAGCTGCAGCCGCCCCGCAGCCGCCCGTGCGAAGGTCCGCAGCACCACCTTGCGCCGGGCGCCCGACAGGGGTGTCTCCGGGGCCATCCGCACCACCTCGGCATCATAGGGATCGGCCAGGATCAGCCCGGTCTCGGGCGGCAGCAGGTCCACCGGGAAATCGGCATCCACCGCCCAGAAGAAGCGGTCGCACCAGTCGAGATAGCCCTGCCACTTGCGGTCCGACCGAAAGTCCGCCCGGCCCGACTTGCACTCCACCACCCAGACCTCGCCCCGCGGACCCAGGGCCATCACGTCCACCCGCAGACCCGAAGTCGGGATCAGCTCCTCGACACAGACGAAATCCAGCGCGCGCAGGCCCCGGCACACGCCGCGCTGCAGGCGTTGCCCGGGAAGCACAGGCAAGGTCTCGACGATGTCGACTGGCATGTCCATGCGGGAAATATGAACCAAAGGTGAACATCTGTCCAGCCTTGCGCCCGCCCCCTTGCACGCCTATCTTGAGCCTTGGCGGGTTCTGCTCCTCACGTGCGAGGCCTTTTTTCCAGTGGCCGATAAGCAAACGCACGGGGGCTGGCTCTGACAGGATCCTGGTCCTGTTACCTGGTCCCCACCTGAGACCTCTGGCTCTCGGGAAATCCCGGCACTCCACGGCTGCTGCGGGCCCGCCACCCGATCTTCCAGACGCCCGATCTTCCAGACGCCCGGAGTCTGCGACGAGACCGGGGCCTAGCGCCGACCGACCCGTTGCTGCACGGGAACCGGCACGGGCACCAGAACCGGCAGCGGCTCGGGCGCGCCATGGCCACCCTTGGGGCCGGCGTCGTCTTCGGCCATGTTCATGATGCGGAAGGCAAACTGCACCGCCGAAAAGACGATGCCGTTGAAGATGACCAGCATCGCCGCCGCAACCCAGCCGATGTCGGATGCCATCACCAGATGTCCAAGCCCCGCCAAGTCAAACCACATGAGACCCGCCGTGAAGGCCCCGGCTATGCCGAACCCCAGGACAACGGACTGGATGTAGACACGGATCAGCGCGGGCATCGGGACCTCCATGCGGTGTGTGTCAAAGCTAGGCGCGGTGGGCGCGATTGCCAAGCCCTCGCCTGCAAACCCGCGCGATTCCGCCGCAGCCCGCGTCGCACTGCCGGAAGAATCGGCAGAAAACTGACTCAGATCATTGCCGGAACCTGGCTCTTGGCGGACACTGGGACATGTACCGCAACGGAGGACCCGCCATGAAACCTGTCGTCACCCTGTACTGCGTCGCCGACGAAGCCGGCTTTCGCCTGTTGCGCGGCAAGCGCGGCCAGATGGAAGAGGTGCTGTCGGCCAGTGCCACCTCCTTCGACGACGTGAAGTACGAGTTCTCCAAGGGCGGTCGGAACCGCGCCGGCACGGGGGCCGCAAGCTTTGGCCATGACACCAAGTCGGCAGCCGAGATCGAGCGCCCGCGCCTTGCGAAACACGTGGTGAGGGCGTTGGAAGCGGAATGGGCGAAGGGTGGTTCGGACCGGCTTGTGGTTGCCGCCGGGCCAAAGATGCTGGGCGCGCTGCGTGATGCCATGCCGGGCGCACTGGTCGGCCACATTGCGGCAGAACTGCCCAAGGACCTGTCCGACATCCCGGCCCATGACCTTCACACCCATTTCGAAGGTATAGGCAAGGTCTGACCGGCGCACCCGACCCCGAAGGAGTCAATCATGTCCGAACCGAACACCGAACCGCGCGTCCTGCCCGAACCTGGGGGTCCACCCAAAGGCTCGATCTGGGTGCGCGGGCTGATGATGCTGATCTTCGCGATCCTGATCGGTCTGGCGCAGACCGTCCTGCATGCCCTGACTGTCGTTCAGTTCGTGCTCATGGTCTTCGACAAAGGCAAACCCAATGCCCAGATTGCCAGCTTTGGCACGTCGCTGGGCGGCTGGCTGGCGAAGGCCGCCGCCTTCCAGACCGCACAGAGCGAGGCAAAGCCCTGGCCTTTCGAGGCTTAGGCCTCCATCGCCTCCAGCTCGTCGATGAAGCCTGCGATCATCGACAGGCCCTTGTCCCAGAACTTCGGATCGCTCGCGTCCAGCCCGAACGGCGCGAGCAGGTCCTTGTGGTGCTTGGCCCCCCCGGCCTGCAGCATGGCGAAGTACTTCTCCTGAAAATCCGGGAGCCCCCCCGCATAGGCCGCGTAAAGCGCGTTCACCAACCCGTCGCCGAAGGCATAGGCATAGACGTAGAAGGGCGAATGCACGAAGTGCGGGATATAGGCCCAGAAGGTCTCGTAGCCGTCCATGAACTCGAAGGCGTCGCCCAGGGATTGCGCCTGGACCGACATCCAGAGCGCGTTGATGTCCTCGGGCGTCAGTTCCCCTTCAGCGCGGGCGGCATGAAGCTTGCACTCGAAATCGTAGAAGGCGATCTGGCGGACGACCGTGTTGATCATGTCCTCGACCTTGCCGGCCAGCAGGGTCTTCCTTTCCGCCGGGGTCCTGGCCTGGTCAAGCAGCTTGCGGAAGGTCAGCATCTCGCCGAAGACCGATGCCGTCTCGGCCAGCGTCAGCGGGGTCGAGGACAAAAGCTCGCCCTGCCCCGCCGCCAGGACCTGGTGGACGCCGTGGCCCAGCTCATGCGCCAGCGTCATCACGTCGCGCGGTTTGCCCAGGTAGTTCAGCATCACGTAAGGGTGAACCGTCGTGACGGTCGGATGCGCGAAGGCGCCAGGGGCCTTGCCGGGCTTGACGCCCGCGTCGATCCAGCCCTTGTCGAAGAAGGGCGCCGCAAGATCGGCCATCCGCGGATCGAAGGCGGCGTAGGCGTCCGTCACCATGCGGCGTGCTTCGGGCCAGTCCACGAGGCGCGGGGTTTCCGACGGCAGGGGGGCGTTGCGGTCCCAGACCTGCAGCTTGTCCAGCCCCATCCACCTGGCCTTCAGGCGGTAGTAGCGGTGTGACAGCTTCGGATAGGCCGCGACGACGGCGTTGCGCAGGGCCTCCACGACCTCGGGCTCGACATGGTTCGACAGGTGCCGGCCATGTTGCGGTGTCGGCATCTTGCGCCAGCGGTCGTGGATTTCCTTTTCCTTGGCCAGCGTGTTGTGGATGCGGGTGAAGAGCTTGATGTTCTTGTCGAAAACGCCCGCCAACGCCTTCGCCGCCGCCTCGCGCCGGGGCCGCGCTGGGTCGGTCAGCAGGTTCAGCGTGGCTTCCAGGTTCAGCTCTTCCGGCTCGCCCTCGACCGCGAACATGAGGCCCGCCATCGTCTCGTCGAACAGCTTGTTCCAGGCGCTGGCGCCCACGACGCTTTCGTCATGCAGAAAGCGTTCCAGCTCGTCCGAAAGCTGGTGCGGCCGCATTGCGCGCATCCGGTCGAAGACCGGCTTGTAGCGGGCAAGGTCCGCGTTGGCGGCCAGAAGGCGGGCCAGGTGATCCTCGTCCAGGCGGTTGAACTCCAGGCTGAAGAACACCAGCGGAGTGGTCGCGGTCGTGACCTTGTCCTGCGCATTGCCCATGAACTGCGCGCGTTCGGGGTCGATGGTGTTCTGGTAGTAGCGCAGGCCCGCATAGGACATCAGCCGCCCGGCGATCACCTCGATGCGTTCATATTCCTGCACGCAGGCCAGCAGACCCGCAGCGTCCTGCCGCCCCAGCCGCCCCTCGTAAGCGGCGGCAAAGGCCGCGCAGGCGCGTTCCAGCTCGGCCATGTCGGCGGCGAACTCCGGGCCGTCGGCGCTGGGGTACAGGTCGGTCAGGTCCCAGTCCGGCAGATCGCCGAACCCGCCCCCGCTGGCGTTGGCGTCGAAAACGGGCTTGGGCAGGTTCAGGGTCATCGCGTTCTCCGGAAATCTTCAGTGTCATCTAGAGTGCCAGGCGACCGGGGAAAACCCCCGGACACCTCCTCGTGCGCCTTCGGCTTCTCGTCGTGAGGTGCCGCCCCAGCGAGGAGTGACGAAGTCATCGACGAGCGGTGGGGACGAGCGGTGCGTCAGATCTCGACCGCCACCTCGTAGACCCGGTCCATCATCGCCTGGGTGCCGCGCACGAACTCCAGCGGGCAGGGATAGGCCGCGCCGGTCCGCACTGTGCGGCTGAAAGCCTCGACCTGCAACTTGTAGTGGTTGGCGGTGGGGAAACGTTCGACCGTCACGCGGTTGCCGTTCTGGTGCAGTTCCACCTCGGCCAGGTCGTTGACGTTGGCGTTGAACGGCCCGCCCTCCAGTCGGATCATGCCCCTGGTGCCCTGGAAGGTCGCGACCTGCCGGTTGTACATCCGCATCGAGGTCGTCGAGCCATAGGTGAACCGGCCCGCATGGGGTTTGTCGGGCGGCCCTTCCATCGTGGCCGCGACCTGGGCAAACACGTCCACCCCGTTCTCGCGCTGCAGCCGGGCCGAGATGTCGACGGGTTCCGCCCCGGTGACAAAGCGCATCGAGCCGAAGGTGTAGACCCCGATGTCGCGCAGCGAGCCGCCGCCGGTCTCGGGCTTCATGCGGATGTTGCCCATGTCGGTCAGGTTGAAGCTGAAGGCCACGTCGGCGTGGACCAGATCGCCGATCTCACCGGCCTCGAACCACTCCTTCGCGCGCTGCCACTGCGGGTGGTGCACGATCATGTAGGCCTCGGCCGCCAGCAATCCCGAGCGGTCACGCGCCGCGATGATCTGGTCGATCTCGCGGGCATTCAGGGCGATGGGCTTCTCGGTCAGCACATGCTTGCCCGCCGCCAGGCATTTCAGCGTCCATTCGACGTGCAGGTGATTGGGCAGCGGGATGTAGACTGCGTCGATCGTCGGGTCGGCCAGCAGCGCGTCATAGCTGGAATGGACCGTCAGCGCCGGGCAGAAGGCCTGGAACCCCGCGGCCTTGGATGCATCCGACGTCGCCAGCGCGGCCAGTTCGGCCCCTTCGGCGGCGTGGATCGCCGGCGCCATGTGTTCGCGCGCGAACCGCGCAGCCCCAAGCACACCCCATCTGACCGGTTTCATGACGTAGCCTCCCCTTCTGACATCGCGGCCCAGTAGGTCAGGTTTTCGCCGGGCCTTCAACCCGCCGGAAGCGCAGGAAGGTCATCAGACCAAAGGGCTGCACCTGCCGCTGTTCCTCCAGCCGCAGCAGCGGATGGCCCATGACCCGGTCGATGGCAAAGTCCGAATGCCAGCCCAGCAGGTTCGCCAGCGGCGCCGCCAGCCGCTCGACCACCGCCCAGCCCTCGGCCGTGCGGCCCGCGAAGTGGTTGGCGATCATCACCGACCCGCCGGGGCGGACGACGCGGGCCATTTCGGCCAGCACGCGTTCAGGCTCGGGCACGACGGACATGATGTGCATGGCGGCGACATGGTCGAAACTTGCATCCGGGAAGGCGATCTGGCGCGCGTCCATCTGGTGCAGGCCCTCGAGGTTCTTCAGCCCGCCCCTGGCTGCGCGCATCTCGGCTTCGCGCAGCATCTCGGCGGACAGGTCGATCCCCGTGACCCGCACTTGCGCGCCGTAATAGTCCAGCGCGAGGCCGGTGCCGATCCCCACCTCCAGCACCGATCCCCCCTGGGGGTTCACATGCGCTGCCGCCAGGATGCGACCGCCCTGCGTGATCCGGCCAAAGGTCAGATCATAGACCGGCGCCCAGCGGCGATAGGACTTCTGGATGGCCTCTACTTGCATGCACATGATTCCCTTGGAATTTCCAGAGGGTCGAGAGTGCCGACCCTGCCCGCGATTGCAAGGGAAAGCTGCAACCTGCGCGGGAGGTCAGCCGACTCCGGGCTTGCCCAGACTGCGCAGGCCCAGCCAGAGCACCCCGGCCAGATAGGCCAGACACAGGGCCAGAAGCGTGGTCCAGGGATAGGTCAGCAGCGCCGCCACCACCACCACCGCGCCCACCAGCACATAGCGGGCATAGTCGGTCGCAATGGTGATCCGCTTCAGCGACGGGGTGCGCACCCGGCTGATCATCAGCGCCCCGATCCCGACCATCCAGGCCGCGACCAGCACCGGCGGCAGGTGCAGCGCCCCGTCGGTCGCAAAGGACAGGTAGAGCGGCGACAGAACCAGCAGCGCCCCGGCCGGCGAGGGCACGCCGATGAAGACCGCCTTCTCGGCCGGCTCGCCCGCGGTCGTCCGGTTGCCGACGTTGAACCGCGCCAGCCGCAGCATGCAGCAGACGGCATAGACCAGCACCGCGATCCAGCCCAGGCTGGTTTCGGGTCGCAGGCCCCAGAGGTACAGGATCAGTGCCGGAGTGACACCAAAGTTCACAAAGTCGCACAGGCTGTCGAGTTCGGCCCCGAAGGCGCTTTCCGACTTCAGCATCCGCGCCAGCCGTCCGTCCAGCCCGTCAAGCGCCGCCGCGACCCCGATCAAGAGAACCGCCAGCGTGAAATTCCCGGCGATGCCGTAGCGGATCGCGGTCAGGCCGGAACACAGCGCCAGGATCGACACCAGGTTCGGCAGCAGCTTCAGCAGCAGGAACTCGCGCGGGGGGCCGGACGGCTGGCGCGCCATGCCTCACTCCAGCCGAGCGGCGCGGGCGGGCGCATCCTGGCCGATCAGGGCGATGATGCTTTCACCGGCGATCATGGTCTGGCCAAGCGCGACCTGGGGCTGCACGCCCTCGGGCAGGTAGACGTCCAGGCGGCTGCCAAAGCGGATCAGGCCAAAGCGTTCGCCCGTGCGGACGCTGTCGCCGGGCTTTTTCCAGCACATGATTCGCCGTGCCACCAGGCCCGCGATCTGCACCACGGCGATTCTGCGGCCGTCCGGCATCTCGATTGCCAGGGCGTTGCGTTCGTTCTCGTCCGACGCCTTGTCCAGCGAGGCGTTGAAGAACTTGCCCGGCCGATAGACGACCGCCGTGACGCGCCCCGCGATGGGCGCGCGGTTCACGTGGCAGTTGAACACCGACATGAAGACGCTGACGCGGACCAGCGGCTCGGGTCCCAGCCCCAGGTCCGCCGGCGGCACCGCGCGTTCGATCAGGCTGACGACGCCATCGGCGGGGCTGACCAGCAGCCCGGCGTTTTCCGGCACCAGGCGCTTGGGGTCGCGGAAGAAGTAATAGCACCAGACGGTAAGGCCCAGCCCCAGCCAGCCCAGCGGGTCCCAGATCCAGAACAGGATCAGCGTGACCGCAGCAAATGCGGCGACGAACTTGTAGCCCTCGGGGTGCATGGGCTTGATGACGGTGTCGATCATTCTCATAGGCGCTTCCCTACCCCCGGCAGGGTCCGGGATCAAACGAAAAGGCCGTGACGCGTGGTCACGGCCCGCTGCTTGCCGCTTTCCGCTTACGCCGGGATCACCATGCCCTTGCCCTTGGCCAGTTCGCGCATCCTGGCCTGCAGCTTTTCAAAGGCGCGGACCTCGATCTGGCGGATGCGCTCGCGGCTGACGCCGTAGCTTTCCGACAGGTCTTCCAGCGTGACCGGGTCTTCCGACAACCGGCGCTGCATCAGCACGTCCTTCTCGCGGTCGTTCAGCACCGACATCGCCTGCACCAGAAGCGCGCGGCGGGCGTCCAGCTCGTCCTTTTCCTCATAGGCCTCGGCCTGGTCGGAATCCTCGTCCTCCAGCCAGTCCTGCCACTGGGTCGCACTTTCGCCGTCGCTGCCAACGGTCGCATTCAGCGAGGCGTCCGAGCCGGAGAGGCGGCGGTTCATGTCCACCACCTCGGCTTCGGTCACCGACAGGTCCTTGGCGATCTGGGCCACGTTTTCCGGGCGCAGGTCGCCCTCCTCCAGCGCGCCGACCTTGGCCTTGGCCTTGCGCAGGTTGAAGAACAGCTTCTTTTGCGCCGATGTCGTGCCCAGCTTCACCAGCGACCACGACCGCAGGATGTATTCCTGGATCGAGGCGCGAATCCACCACATCGCATAGGTCGCCAGCCGGAAGCCCTTTTCCGGGTCGAAGCGCTTGACCGCCTGCATCAGCCCGACGTTGGCCTCGCTGATGACCTCGGCCTGCGGCAAGCCGTAGCCGCGGTAGCCCATCGCGATCTTCGCGGCAAGGCGCAGGTGGCTGGTCACCATCTGGTGCGCGGCGTTGGCATCCTGGTGGTCGACCCAGCGCTTGGCCAGCATGTATTCCTGTTCAGGCTCCAGAAGCGGGAACTTCCGGATCTCCTGCAGATACCGGTTCAAGCCCTGTTCCGGGCTTGGCGCGGGTAAGTTCGTGTAGGTGCTCATCTTTGCCCCCTATGTCTGCCCGGTGCGTCAGCGCCCCCGGGAAAGCGATAACTTAAAGTAACCGACATGCCCTTGCAAGGGTTCCTTGCCACACAAGGTTTAACGCCAATTCTACGCCCTGCCGTCGCCGATGATGAAACATGTCAAGTGTTTCACGGCAATGTCAGGATTCCCGACCGTTTTCGTCAGATCGCCACCCGCTCGCCCAGTTCCACCACCCGGTCGCGGGGAAGGTGGTAGAAGTCGGTCGGGTCCGCCGCCATCCGCGACAGCGCCACATAGATCCGGTCCAGCACCAGCTCCACGCCCTCACCCGTCGCCACCGCCCGCCTGCGGCCCAGAAAGAAGGTCGAGGCCATGACATCGAACTTCAGCCCCGCTGCCCGTGCATGTGCCATCGCCCGGCTGACGTTCGGCGTCTCCATGAACCCGAAACGCAGGATCAGCCGCACGAAGCAGCCGCCCAGCGGCTCGACCGTCACCCGCTCGTCGGCCGTCGCATAGGGCACGCGCAGGGTCTCTACCGTCAGCAGGACGGTCTGCTCGTGCAGCACCCGGTTGTGCTTGATGTTGTGCAGCAGCGCCAAGGGCACGATCCCCGGATCGCCGGTCAGGAAGAACGCCGTGCCGGGGATCACGTTGACGCTGGAATTCCGCATCATCCGCACGAAGTCCGCAACCGAGATCGCCAGCTTCGCCACCCGCGCCTTCACCGCCTGCGTGCCCCGCCACCAGGCCCACATAAGCATCCCCAACACCGAAGCAACGACCACGGGCACATAGCCGCCATCGGCGATCTTCACCGCGTTCGAGGCGAGGAACACCAGTTCCACCCCCAGGATCGGGGCCGCCAGCAGCACCGCCACCGGCGCCCGCAACCGGCCCGAGCGCACCAGATACAGCACCCCCAGGATCGAGGTCAGCACCATCGTCCCCGTCACCGCGATCCCGTAGGCCGAGGCCAGCGCCGTGGACGACCCGAAGGCCAGCACCAGCCACAACACGCCCCACAGCAGCAGCCAATTCACTGCCGCGATGTAGATCTGCCCGCTTTGCCCCTCGGCCGTGTGCACGATCCGCAACCGCGGCAGGAAGCCCAGCTGTACCGCCCCCCGTGCCATCGAGAAGGCCCCGGTGATCACCGCCTGGCTGGCAATGACCGTCGCCGCTGTCGCCAGCACCACAAGGACCGGCAGCAGGGCTTGCGGGGCCAGCGCAAAGAAGCTCTCCTCGGCCAGGTCAGGATGCGCCAGCACCATCGCCCCCTGGCCCAGGTAGTTCAGCACCAGCGCCGGCAGCACCAGCGCGAACCAGGCCAGCATGATCGGCCGCCGCCCGAAATGGCCAAGGTCCGCGTACAGGGCCTCGCCCCCCGTCACTGCCAGGAAGACCGCGCCCAGGACCAGAAAGGCCACGCCCGGATGCTGAAGCAGGAAGCCTGCTCCCCAGACCGGGCTGAACGCGCGCAGGACTGCCGGCTCATCCGCGATGTGCCACAGCCCCAGCCCCGCCAGCGCCACGAACCAGACCACGCAGATCGGCCCGAAAAGTGCCGCCACGCTGGCTGTCCCGCGCCGCTGCACGAAGAACAGCGCCACCAGAATGCCCAGCGTGACCGGGATCACATAGGTCGAAAGTGCCGGCAGGATCAGCCCCAGCCCCTCGACCGCCGACAGGACCGAGATCGCCGGCGTGATCGCCGCGTCGCCCGCGAAAAGCGCCGCGCCCGCCAGTGCCAGAACCAGGACCGGCACCGACCTGCGGCCCGCCGCAAGACGCACCAGAGTGTAAAGCGACAGGATGCCGCCCTCGCCCCGGTTGTCGGCCCGCAGCAGGACGAAGACGTACTTGACCGTCACGATCAGGATCAGCGTCCAGATCAGCAAGGACAGGATGCCCAGCACCTCGGGCATTCCGGGCACCGCCGCCCCCGTCGCCTTCAGCGCCTCGCGGAAGGCATAGATCGGCGAGGTGCCGATGTCGCCGTAAACCACCCCGATCGCCCCCAGCGTCAGGGCTGCCACGCGCTGCCGGTGGGTCTGATCGGTGTGGATGTCATCCACCGCAGGCTCGGCCTTCAGGTAGTCGGCGATGTCCAGCGCCTCTGCGTCGAACAGCGGCAAGGCAGGCTGAACGTCCCGCGGAATCGGGTCGTGAATCATGGGGCACCCTTGGGTGTTTGCTGGTGATGCTACGATGGGGGGGGTCGGCTGGTCCGGTTGACGCGACAGAGCGGTGCCGCAACTGTGCGGCTGGGCGGCTGTCCGGTCCGGGTCCCCCCTGGCAGGAGGGATGCGTTTTGGCTCCGATGCCGTGACCGACCAGAGTCGGCGAAGGCTCGACCCATACTCCCAAAGCGATCGCAGCACAAGTTTCTGCGCCTGCACATGGCGAAAACCCGGCCAGAACCCGCCGGGACGCAGACCCCTGCCCCGCCGCAGCGGGCGGAGGGTGGCGCTGGACATGGGAGCTCCTATCCCTGGTTGTCCAGTTGCGCCCGGACTGACAGCCGCCCCAGCCGCGAGATGCGGTAAGGCCCGCCGCCTTCCGAGGCGACAAGCCGCTTTCTCCGCAGGCGCCGGAACACCTCCAGCGTGCAGTCGGCCAGAATGAAGCCATCGCGGGTGACGCAAAGGATCTCGTCGATCTTGCTGCCGTTCCGCGCGTGGTCGATGCGCCCGCCCAGGGCCAGGACATGCAGCACCCGCTGCTCGGTCCGTGAGATGTTCATTGGGGGTAGTCCGTCGTCTGTCGCCATGCCGGACCGGACGAAGGCGGACGCGCTTCGTCGGGTCGTTCATGTCATCGCTCGGCCCCGGATCAGGGGGCGGATGACGTCAGCGGGCGACTACAGTCTCGAACATGCGGCGCACTCCGTCGGCCAGGGTGGCCAGTGCTGCGGGAAGGATAACGCGGACTCCGGTGTCGTGCAACCGGCTGGGATCGGCGTCGGCAAGGGCGTCCATCCGGTTGCGTTCGCGCGCAAGCCGTTGATATCAGTCAGTCAAGCCGACCCCTCTGCCGTGGTCAGCTTCCGCCTTGGCCCACCCGAAGCGCCTTGATCAGCTCCGCCATGTCGGCAGGCAGCGGCGACGAGAACTCCAGCCGCTCTCCGGTCACCGGGTGATCGAAGCCCAGCGTCGCCGCATGCAGCGCCTGCCTTGGGAAGGCATTGCCCAGCGCCGCCCCCCGCCCCAGCGCCGCCCCCAGCGTCCTGCGCCCGCCGTAGGTCTGGTCCCCCAGCAGCCCATGCCCGGCATAGGCCAGGTGAACCCGGATCTGGTGGGTCCGACCCGTCTCCAGCCAGCAGTCGACCAGCGCCGCCTGCCCTGCGAACCCCTCCACCACATGCGCGCGGGTGACGGCGTGGCGACCCTGGTCCCAGACCACCGCCTGCCGCTGCCGGTCGGTCTTGTGCCGGGCCAGGTGCGTCGCGATCCGCAGGATGCCGCCCGCCTCGAAGCTGATCCCGCGCAGCCCCCGAAGCCGCGGGTCGGTGCCCGAGGGCACGCCGTGGACCACGGCCAGATAGTGCCGGTTGACCGAGTGATCCTCGAACTGCCGGGCCAGCCCATGATGCGCCCGGTCGGACTTGGCGACGACCAGAAGGCCCGTGGTGTCCTTGTCGATGCGGTGGACGATGCCCGGCCGCCGCTCTCCTCCGATCCCCGACAGCGTATCGCCGCAGTGATGCAGCAGCGCATTGACCAGCGTCCCCGAGGGCGAGCCCGGCGCGGGATGGACGACCATGCCCGCGGGCTTGTCGATCACGATCAGGTCGCCGTCCTCCCAGACGACGGTCAGGGGGATGGCCTCGGCCCGCGTCTCGACCGCGACCGCCGGGTCCAGTCGCAGGGTATAGACCTGGCCCTCGGAGACCTTGGTCCTGGGGTCGGTCATCGCCAGCCCGTCGCGCAGCACCGCGCCCTCGGCGATCATCCGCATCAGCCGGGACCGCGACAGCGCCGCTTCCTCTGGCACGGCGGCCGCAAGGGCCTTATCTAGGCGGGCGGGAGCATCCTCGCCGATGGTGACGACAAGCGACCCGCCGCCCGACCCGCCGCCCGCCCCGACATCGCCGTCGTCGAAACCGTCGTCCGCCCCGAAAGGCCCGTCCATGTCCGATCCCGCCCCGCCTGCCGACATGCCCGAAGCCTCCGATGCCGTCCTGCCGCCCAGCCTGCGGCTTCTGAAGTGGCTGGTCATCCTGCTGATGCTGACGATGATCGGTGGCGTCATAACCGTGGTCGCGCTGTTTGTCACTCGGATGCCCCAGAGCTTCACCGCTTCCGCCCCGAAGCTGCCCGCAGAGCTGAGCTTGCCCGACGGCGCAAGACCTGCCGCCGTGACCTTCGGCACCGGCTGGACTGCCGTCGTCACCACCGACGAACGGATTCTGGTCTTCGACAGCAACGGTGTGTTGCTGCAAGAGGTCATAATCCAGCCCCCCCCTGGTCCTTGACCGATGCTGCCGCCATGAGGCTACTGTCTGACCCCAGGGTGCAACTCATTGGTGCGTAAGTGATGCTCCGGCTTTCCTCGATGTCCGACGCCGACGCAGAGCGGCTGCGGGACGAACTGGCGCGCCAGCATCGCATCCTGCGCGGCGAGGTGGTGCCCAGGCTGCTGCTGGTCGGGCTTGCCTACGCGATCTGCGCACAGTTCGTCGCGCCCTGGATCATGATCGCGCTCTTTCTGGTCGAGGTGGGGGGCGAAGCGGTGTCGCAACGCCTGTTGCGCGGGCTTGACCCGCTGCGGTCGCCGCTGCGCTACCGGCTGTTCCTGCTCAGTCTCGTGCCGATGGAGGCGGCCCTGATCTCGGCGGCGGGGCTGGTCTGGCTGCAGGACGACCCTTACGCGAAATCCATCGCGGTCGGGATCGTCATGGGCGCGCTTTTGCACCTGTGCTCGGTCCGGTCGATCCATCTGGCGCTGGGCAGCGTGGGGATGGCGACGGTGGCGGTGGTGGTTCTTGCGTTCAACACGGTTCACTGGCTGGGCGAGGGCAACCTTGTCGGGCTGGCCGTATCGACCCTGACGGCCATTGTGGCGATGGTCTATGCCACGACGGCAATGGTCTCGAACCATCGGCTGCACCGCGCCGGGGCCGAGGGCGCAGCGGCGGCAACGGCGGCGAATGTCGCCAAGGGCCGGTTCCTGGCCCAGATCAGCCACGAGCTGCGCACCCCGCTCAATGCCGTGATCGGCCTGGTCGAGATCGAGGCGGCCAATGCGGCGGGGGCGTCCCGGCAACGGTTGCGGACGGTTGCGACCTCGGCCCGGGATCTGGCGGTGATGCTGGACGATGCCGTCGACTATTCCGCGCTGACCGAGGGGCGGGTCGCGGTCACGCCCCGGCCGGTGGCGGTGCGGCCCGAACTGTCGGCCAGCCTGCTGGTCTTCGAGCTGCAGGCCCGCAACCAGGGGCGCGAGCTGACCGTCGGCATCGGTCGCGACGTGCCCGAGGTGCTGATGATCGACTGCCAAAGGGTGCGGCAATGTCTGGGAAACCTGATCGCCAATGCGCTGAAGCACAGTGCGCGCGGGCCGGTCGCAGTGACGGTGCACCATCAGGGCGGCCGTCTGCAGATCGACGTGGCCGACCAGGGCAAGGGCATTCCGGCGGCGCTGCAGGATCGGGTGTTCGAGCCCTTCTTCCGCGGCGCGGGCGAGGCGCCGGGCGTGGGCCTTGGTCTGGCCATCAGCCGGGCGGTGGCGCGGCAGATGGGCGGCGACCTGGTGCTGCTGCCCGTGGCGCAGGGCACGACGTTTCGGCTGACGGTGGCCGCTCCCGAGGCGGAAGCGGCGCCACAGACGGGCGGGATCGCCGATTTCCGCGGCCGGGTGATCCTGGTCGTCGACGACATCGCCACGAACCGTCTGGTGGCGGCGCAGCTTCTGGCGGCGGCGGGGGCACGGGCGGTCGAGGCGGGCAGCGGCCCGGAAGCCCTGGCCCGGCTGGAGCAGGGCGGCATCGACGCGGTGCTTCTGGACCTGATGATGCCAGGCATGGACGGGCTGGAAACGCTGTTCCGCATCCGCGAGGCGCATGGCCGCAAGATCCCGGTCGTGGCGATGACGGCGGATGTCCAGTCGATCCGGCGCGACGACACCTTGCGCGAACGGCTGGACGGGTTCCTGCCCAAGCCGATCCTGCCCGAGACCCTGCGCGAGGTGCTGGCCAAGGTCCTGCGCCCCTGACGCATCCGGGCCAGCGGTGTCGGTCCCGGACATGACCTGCCGGACGCGGGGTCCCAGTCTGGCCCGCATCTGGGCCGCTTCTGGGCCGGTCAACACGGGAGTTCACGATGATCGGAGATCTGGGCGCGGCGGATGCGACGGCCCTGGCCGCGCTGGTGGCTGCGGGCGAGGTGACGCCTGCCGAGTTGCTGGACGCGGCACTTGCCGCCGTCGAGGCGCGAAACCCTGCCTTGAATGCCGTGGTCCTGGTGCAGGAGGGCGTTGCGCGCAAGGCCATGGTCGACGGCTTGCCTGCCGGGCCGTTCCGGGGGGTGCCCTTCCTGATCAAGGACCTGGGGATCGAGGCGAGGGATTTTCCGTCGCACAATGGCTCGCGGCTGTTCGCGAACACGGTTTATCCGGGTGATTCCAGCATCTTTGCCCGGATCAAGGCGACAGGCGTGGTCACGTTCGGGCGCACCACGTCACCGGAAGGAGGCGTGGGTGCCGCGACCGAAGCAGCGGTCTACGGCGGGCCCACGCGCAATCCCTGGGGGTTGGAACATACCCCGGGCGGGTCCTCGGGCGGGGCCGGCGCGGCGGTGGCGGCGGGGATCGTCGCCTTCGCGCACGGGTCGGACGGCGGCGGGTCGGTGCGGATACCGGCCTCGTCCTGCGGGCTCTTCGGGTTCAAGCCGACGCGGGCGCGACTGCCCGACGGTCCCTATGCCGGCGAAGGCTGGGCGGGGATGGCGATCGACGGGTTCCTGACGCGGTCGGTCCGCGATACGGCGGTGATGCTGGACGCCTGCGAGGGGCCGGACCTGGGCGCGCCCTATGTGGCACCCCCCCTGGGGCGCGGCCATGCCGCAGCGATCTCGCGCCCGCCCCGGCGGCTGCGGGTGGCCTTGTGCGACACGACCTTTACCGGCGAGCCGATCCATCCCGAGGTCGCCGAAGCGGTGCGCGTGGCGGGGCGCCTGGTGGAAAGCCTGGGGCACATCGTGGAACCCGCGCGGCCCCGCGCCGATGTGCCGATGATGATGCGGGCCTGGACCGACATCGTCGGCATCGGCACCGCGCTGTCGATCCGGTCCGCTCTGGGCGACCGCGCGCCGCGGCCGGACGAGGTCGAGGGGGTGGGCCGCGGGGCCTGGGCCCATGCGCAGACCCTGCACCCCACACGCTATCTGCAGGCGGTCGGCGAGATTCATGCCTTCGGGCGGCAGATGGCGGGGTTCTTCGTCGATGGCGGGCCGGACATCCTGCTGTCGGCGACATTGGCAGAGCCTCCGGCAAAGGTGGGCCGCTTCGCCCACGACACCGAGGATTACGTCACCTATCGCACGGGGCCAGACGGGATTTTCGCCTATTCTCCGTTCTGCGCGGTGTTCAACGCCAGCGGGCAACCGGCCGCGAGCCTGCCCCTGGGCTGGTCGTCGGAGGGGTTGCCCATCGGCGTGCATCTGGCGGCAGCGTTTGGCGAAGACGAACTGCTTGTCTCGCTTTGCGCGGAAATCGAGCGCGCCGTGCCCTGGGCGGCGAAAAGATCGCCGATGGCCGGATAGCCGGAAGGAATCGCTTGTCGGTAAAGAAAGTTTCCGCGCAATATGATCAAACGCGGTTGACGAGGGGGCGGACGTGACCGATGCGGTGACCATCTCGGCCCGGAATGTCGTCAAGGCATTCGGGCAAGGCAGCGGTGCGGTCCGGGCGCTGGACGACGTGTCGGTGGACATCCGGCGGGGGGAGTTCTTCACTCTGCTCGGGCCATCGGGCTGCGGCAAGACCACGCTGCTGCGCCTGATCGCCGGGTTCGAGATGCCGACCGAGGGCACGATCCTGCTGGACGGCACCGACATCACCACCCTGCCGCCGAACCGTCGGCCGGTGAACACGGTGTTCCAGTCCTACGCGCTGTTTCCGCACCTGACGGTGGCGCAGAACATCGCCTTCGGCCTTGAAATGCTTGGCAAGCCCGCCGCCGAAGTGAAGGCGCGGACCGCCGCGATGCTGGCGCTGGTCAAGCTGGAGGCGATGGCAGGCCGCAAGACCGGCCAGCTGTCGGGCGGCCAGCAGCAACGGGTGGCACTGGCCCGGGCGCTGGCGCCGCAGCCGAAGGTGCTTCTGCTGGACGAGCCGTTGAGCGCGCTGGACCTGAAGCTGCGCAAGGAAATGCAGATCGAACTGAAGCGGCTGCAACTGGAAACCGGGATCACCTTCATCTTCGTGACCCACGACCAGGAAGAAGCCCTGACCATGTCCGACCGCATCGCGGTGATGAGCGCGGGCCGGATCCAGCAGATCGGCTCTGCCAGGGACATCTACATCCACCCGAAGAACCGCTTCGTCGCCAGCTTCATCGGCGAGACCAACTTCCTGACCGGCACGGCCGAGGAGTCGACCCTGCGCCTGGCCACCGGCGAGCGGATCGAGGTGCCAGGCCTGCGGGCGGGCGGCCAGGCCACCGTCAGCATCCGCCCCGAACAGCTGCGCCTTGGTCAGGCCAGCGATGGCGGCTTGCAGGCCAAGGTCAGGACCCTGGTCTACTTCGGCACCGACACGCATTGCCACCTGGCCCTGGCCGACGGGACCGAACTGGTCGCGCGGTTGCAAAACCCGGTGTCGGGCGAGGCCGGGATGGCAGAAGGCCAGAACGTCGGCGTCACCTTCGCCCAGGGCTCCGTGCAGCGGGTGGAGGACTGATGAGCCGCGCCGAGGACACCGCCGTCAGGACCTCGGCCCGCAACGGCTGGCTTCTGTCGCTGCCGGCACTGGTGGTGCTGGCCTTCGCAGCCTCGGGGCCGCTGCTGATTGTCGTGTGGTATTCGTTCCTGACCGCGAACGACACCGGCAACGTGATCCACGAATTCTCGCTAGACGGGTGGAAGGGCATCTTCTTCACCTACGACATCTTCGAAGAGCGCTATGCGCTGGCCGATGCGCATCTGACGATCTTCTGGCGGTCGGTCTGGCTGTCCTTGACCACCACGGCGCTGACCTTCGCCATCGGTTTCCCGACCGCCTGGTTCATCGCCACGCGACCGCAGCAGCAGCGCGCGCTGTGGCTGTTCCTGATCACCATTCCGTTCTGGACCAACCTGCTGATCCGCACCTTCGCGATCAACGAGATGATCCGCAACGAGGGCATCCTGAACACGCTGCTGATCTGGGCCGGGGCCATCGAGACGCCCTTGCAGATCAACTACACCGAGACCGCCGTCCTGATCGGCATGACCTATGTCTACCTGCCGCTGATGGTCCTGCCGCTTTTCGCCACGATCGAGCGCTTCGACATGCGGCTTCTGGAGGCGTCCTACGACCTTTACGCCAGCCGCTGGCGCACCCTGCGCCGGGTGATCCTGCCCATCGTCAAGCCGGGGATCATCGCCGGGTCGATCCTGGTCTTCGTGCCCTCGCTTGGGGCCTATGTCACGCCGCGCATCCTGGGCGGCGGCAAGAACATGATGATCGGCAACTTCATCGAGCTGCAGTTCCTGCAAGGCAAGAACTGGCCCCTGGGGGCCGCTCTGTCGGTGGCGCTCTTGTTCATCGTGATGGCGGCGCTGCTGGTCTATGTCCGGGTGGCGAACCGCGACCGGGGGGCCGGACATGGCTGAGCGGGGGTTCCAGGTCAGCCGCCTGCCCGGCTTTGCGACCATCGCCATCGCGGCTTTCGTGCTGCTCTACCTGCCGATCGTCACGCTGGTGACGTTTTCCTTCAACGCCTCGAACTCGGTCGCGGTCTGGGGCGGGTTCTCGCTGCACTGGTATGCCGATGCCTGGGCCAACGACGACGTGAAGGCGGCCACGATGCGGTCGCTGGTGATCGGCGTGTCGGCGGCGGTCCTGTCCACGACGCTGGCGACGATGGCCGCCCTGGGGACGACACGGCGCCGCGCGTTCAAGGGGCAGACCTTCATCTATGTGGTGATCAACCAGCCCCTGATGGTGCCGGAGGTGGTGACAGCGGTCGCCCTGCTGATCTTCTTCGGGATCATCAAGGTCGCCACCGGCTATCAGGGCCTGGGCTACCTGATCGTGGCCCATACCGCCTTCTGCATCCCCTTCGCCTACCTGCCGATCCGCGCACGGCTGGAAAGCATGGACCTGGCGCTGGAGACGGCCGCCGCCGACCTTTACGCGACACCCTGGCAGACCTTCCGGCGGGTGACGCTGCCGCTTCTGGCACCGGGCATCATGGCGGGCGCCATGCTGGCCTTCGTCATCAGCCTGGATGACGTGGTGATTACCGAGTTCGTCAAGTCCGCCGGGCAGGACACGCTGCCCACCTACATGCTGGGCCAGCTGCGCCGGTCCTTCACGCCCGAAGTCAACGCGATCTCGACCATGCTGCTGGGGCTGACCGTGGTCCTTCTGACCCTGTTTTTCCTGCTGACGCGCAAGAACGACTGATAACCAACCGGGAGACAAGACAATGAAACATCTTCTGTCCGCAACCGCGATGCTTCTGGCCTCGGCTTCACTGGCCGGGGCCGAGGGCGTGCTGCAGCTTTACAACTGGGGCAACTACACCAGCCCCGAGCTTCTGGAGAAGTTCGAGAAGGAAACCGGAATCAGGGTGACCGTCACCGACTATGACAGCAACGACGTGGCGCTGGCCAAGGTCGAGGCCGGCGGCTCCGGCTTTGACCTGGTCGTGCCCTCGGCCAGCTATGTGCCGATCTGGGTCGAAAAGGGCCTGGTCCAGGAGCTGGACCTGTCCAAGCTGCCGAACCACAAGAACATCGCCCCGGAATGGGTCGATGTGGCCTGGGACCCGGGCCGGAAGTTCTCGGTCCCGTGGCAGTGGGGCACGACCGGCATTGCGGTCAATACCAGGATCTATGGCGGCGACATCAACACTTCGGCCGTGTTCCTGGACGTCCCGCCCGAGCTTGTCGGCAAGATCAACGTCGTTCCCGAGATGATCGACATCGTGTCCCTGGCCACCATGTATGTCGGCGGCGAGCCCTGCAGCGAAGACCCCGAGGTCATGAAGAAGGCGCGCGACGTCCTGTTGGCGGCGAAGCCGAACTGGATCAGCATGGACTATGGCGCGACCGAGCGGCTGTCCAACGGCGACTGGGCAGCCAGCGTCAACTGGAACGGCTCGACGATGCGGGCGCGGATCAACACGAACGGCGACGTGCAATTCGGCTATCCCAGGGAAGGCTATCCGATCTTCATGGACTCGGTCATGCTGCTGCAGGACGCGGCCAACGTCGAGGAAGCCTACAAGTTCATGGACTTCATCATGCTGCCCGAGAACGCCGCGATGATCTCGGCCTTTGCGCGTTATGCCAACGGCATCGCCGGGTCCGAAGCCTTCATGCCGGAAGACATGAAGACCGCGCCCGAGGTCGTGGTCCCGGAAGAGCACAAGGCCGCGGGCAAGTTCCTGCCGACCTGCCGGGGCAAGGGGCTGGAATACATGACCGCGATCTGGACCGAGTTGCAGAAGTAGGGTCCTGAAACCAGTTGTCCGGGGGGTTGGCCCCCCGGACACAGAACTTCAGAAGAGAACTTCATGCTGGACTGGTCGGCTTGTGAACTGTCGCGGGCCATCCATGCCCGCAAGGTTGCCCCCTCCGAGGTGATGGCGGCGTGGCTGGCGCAGGTCGCGGCGGTCAATCCTGCTGTGAACGCCATCATCTCGCTGCGCGATCCGGACACACTGCTGGCCGAGGCGCGGGCGCTGGATGATGTCTCTGCCACAGGATGGCTGCACGGGATTCCCTTTGCCGTGAAGGACCTCGTGGCGACGAAAGGCCTGCGGACCACCTGGGGCTCGCCGCTTTTCGCCGACCATGTTCCGGCCAGGGACGACCTTGTGGCCGCGCGGCTGCGGGCGGCAGGGGCAGTGATCGCGGCAAAGACCAACGTGCCGGAATGGGGCCAGGGCTCACATTCCTTCAACCCCGTGTTCGGAGTGACGCGAAACCCCTATGACCTGACGCGCAGCGCCGGAGGCTCGTCCGGCGGGGCGGCGGCGGCGCTGGCGACGCGGATGGCCTGGATGGCGGACGGGTCGGACATGATGGGCAGCCTGCGGAACCCCGCCGCCTTCTGCAACGTCTACGGCTTCAGACCCACATGGGGGCTGGTGCCGCAGGATGCCGAGGGCGAGACCCACCTTTCGACGCTGTCGACCGAGGGCCCGATGGGCCGCAGCATCGAGGATGTGGCACGGCTGCTGCTGGTGCTGGCGGGCGAGAACCCCGAGGTCCCCTTTCCCCGCGCGGTGCCGGATGTGCTGTCGGGACTTGACCGCGGCATGGGCGGGATGCGGATCGGCTGGCTGGGCGACTGGGGCGGTGACTATGCGATGGAGCCGGGCATCCTGGACCTGTGCCAGGCGGCCCTGCGGCAGATGGAGGACCTGGGCGCAGCGGTCGATCCCCTGCCGCCGCCCTTTCCGGCCGCAAGGCTGTGGTCCGCCTGGGTCACTCTGCGGGCCATGCTGAACGCGGGCGGCAAGCGCGCCCTGGCCGAAGACCCGGCCAAGCGCGCCTTGACCAAGCCCGAAACGATCTGGGAAATCGAGCAGGGCCTGGGGCTGTCGGCGCAGGCGGTCTACGAGGCCAGCGTCATCCGCAGTCGCTGGCATGCCCATGCGGCGCGGATGTTCGACCGGTATGATGCTGTGGTCCTGCCCTCGGCCCAGGTCTGGCCCTTCCCTGCCGACTGGCGCTGGCCAGAGCAGATCGCAGGGCGCAAGATGGACAGCTATCACCGCTGGATGGAAGTGGTCATTCCCGCCAGCCTGATCGGGTTGCCAGCCCTGTCGGTTCCCGTGGGTTTCGGTCCGCAAGGTCTGCCGATGGGCATGCAGATCATCGGTCGGTCGGGCGATGACGCCAAGGTGCTGGCGATCGGCCAGGCCTGGCACCGCGCGACCGACTGGCCGCAGCGCCGCCCGCCGGTGCTGGCATCGCCGTGACCTTCGCGCTAAGGCTTTGCGCCAAACGGGGAGGCTGGTGATGATCCTGGGACATATCGGGGCGCGCAAGGGGTCGAAGGGCGTGCCGGGCAAGAACTTCCGCCCGCTGTGCGGCAAGCCGTTGATCGACTGGTCGCTGGACCAGCTTTTCGCCAATCCGCGCGTGGGCGCTGTCGTCGTCTCGACCGATGACGAGGCGATCTATGCCCACGCGGTCAAGCGGGGCGCGCTGGACATCGGCCTGCGTCCGGCCGACCTGGCCACCGACACCGCGCCGAAATGGGGGGTCTGGCAACATGCCCTGGCCGCCAGCGAGGCCCTGGTCGGCCCGGTCGCGGCCTTCCTGGACCTTGACTGCACGTCCCCCCTGCGCCTGCCCCAGGATATCAATGGTGCTTTGACACTTTACGAAATCGAACATCCTGACATGGTCATGAGCGTCTGTGAGGCGCGAAAGAATCCATATTTCAACCTTGTGGAGCCTGACGCAAAGGGCGCGCTGCAGGTGTCGAAACCCTTGCCCGGCGGGGTCTGGGCGCGGCAGGATGCGCCCAGGGTCTATGAGCATGTGGGCGTGGTCTATGTGGTGAACCCGGACTATCTGCGCCGGGCCAGGACAATCTACGAGGGCCGCGTCATCCCTTACGTGCTTCCTGCCGAGCGCTGCCATGACATCGACACGCCCCATGACTTTCGCCTGGTGGAATTCCTGCTGTCCGAGCAGCTGAAGGACGGCCTGGTCAAAGCCTGATGGTCAAGGCCTGATGAGCGGCGCGATGGCGGCCAGGGTCTTGGCCGTGGCCCCGGAATGGGCGGCGACAAAGGCGCTGATCGCCTGTCGCGACGGATCGGGCCAGTCCAGCACGTCCCTCACCAGCCGGTCGGCGGACGTCTGATGGCAGACCCCGGCTGCAATCGCCTCGACCGCCGGATATTCGATGGTCTGAATCTGCGGACCGACTAGCACCGGCAGCTTCAGGGCCAAGGGCTCGATGATATTGTGCGAGCCCTTCGGCTGGAACCCGCCGCCCACCACGACGCGGTCGGCGAGGCCCAGGTAGAAATACATCTCGCCCAGCGAATCCCCCAGCAACACGTCCATCGGCGCCTGCGAGAGTGCGGCAAACCCGCGGTCCAACCGCTGGCTGCGGCGTGCAAAGAGCATGCCCTTGTCCGTCATGGCCTTGGCCACTGGCCCGAAACGCTCGGGCGCGCGGGGAATGAAAAGGATGATCGGCGGCGTCCGGACGGACAGGATCTCCTGGGCCGCAGCCAGGAACAGCGCCTCCTCAGGCTCGGTGACCGATGCGAAGGCGATGACCCGGCGCGGGCCAAGGCTGGGGCGCAGGGCGGTGGCAGCGGCCAGATGCGCGGCAGGGATCGGCTGGTCGAAGCGCAGCTCGCCGGTCACGGTGATGTTCTGCACCCCCACCGAGGCAAAGCGCTGCGCCTGCAGGTCCGATTTGACGAAGGCCCCGGCAAAGCCGCGCATCAGGGCCGGACGGATGCCGAAACGGGCGTCGCGGGCCATCGAATCGGTCGGATACTGCGCGTTGCACATGTAAAGCGGCACACCCGCCGCGCGGGAGGCAAAGATCATCCGCGGCCAGATCTCGATTTCCATCACCAGTCCCAGCCTGGGGCGGAAGGCCTTGAAGAACGACGTGTAAGCCCATGAAGTCTCGACCGGAACCCAGACAGCGGCAAGCCGGCCCGCGGCGATGTCGGCGGCAAAGACCTTGCAGGCCTCACGCCGGCCGGCGGGGGTGAAATGAGTGGTGACGACCGTTTCGCCGCGGTCCAGCAGCGCGCGGATCAGCGGAACCGCCGACCGGACCTCGCCCAACGAGACGGCATGGACCCAGACCGCTCCGGGCAGGTTCTGCGGATAGCGGCCAAAGCGCTCGCCCAGGTGACGGGTGTAGTCGGGGTCCTTGCGACCTCGGCGCCAGAGATAGACCAGCACCAAGGGCAAACCCAGGTGCCAAAGCGCAGACCAGAGGCGCAGGAAGACCCACAGCCTCATGCAAGCCCCCCAAGGGCAAGAAGCTCGGCCGCAAGCGGGGCCAGAGACCCCTGTGCGGACTGGGACAGCGCCTGGGCGCGGGCGGCCATCTCTGCGTGGTCTTCGGTCAGCGCGGCGGCCAGGCTGTCCGGCATCACCAGACGCGCCGCGGCAGCCTGGTGCAGCGCAGAGAAATCGTCCGCGAAGTTGCCGGTCCGGGGGCCATGCAGAATGGCCGCGCCCAAGGCGGCAGGCTCCCACGGGTTGTGGCCCTCGGTCGGACCGAAGGTGCCCCCGATGATCGTGACCGGGCAAAGCCGATACCAAAGCCCCATCTCGCCCAGCGTATCGACGATCCAGACATCCGCCACCGGACCCTGCCCTGCGGACCGGAGAGAGGCCGTCATCCCATGCTCGACCACCCGCGCCGCGATCTCGGCCCCACGGGATGGGTCGCGCGGGGCGATGACCAGAAGCGGCCGATGCCGCAGCGCGCGGAAGGCAGCCAGGGTCACGAACTCATCCTCGTGATGCGACGAGGCAAGTAGGACCGGGCGCTGCCCGACCAGCGTCTCGCGCGCCCGAGCCAGCGCCTGCGGGTCGGCTGCCAGTGGCGGAGCCGCGGCCTTCAGCGAAGTGCTGACCGATACCCCTTTGGCGCCAAGGCCTTGCAGGTGGCGAGCCGTCGCGTCGTCCTGCGCAGTGATCAGGCGGAAGCGGGCGAAGAGGTCGGCATAAAGGCCCGCCCAGCGGCGGCGGCGGGCGTAGGCCTCGGCATTCATCCGGGCGTTGACCAGCGCCAGCGGGATGCCCCGCGCATCCGCGGCATGGACCGCGCCGGGCCAGAGGTCCTGCTCGGCCCAGATCGACAGGTCCGGCCGCCAATGGTCAAGGAACCGCGCAAGATAGGCGGGCGCGTCCAGTGGCAGGAACTGGTGGCGGGTCCGGGGCGGCAGGTTGCTTGCCAGCACCTCGGCCGAGCCGCGGGTGGTCGAGGTCACCAGGAAATTCGCATCCGACTGCCCCGCCATCGCCGCGATCAACCCGCGCAGGGCCAGGACCTCGCCCAGACCCACGGCATGCACCCAGATCAGCGCGCCGTCCGGCCTTGGCAGCGACGGCTCTCCCAGCTTTTCGCGCCAGCGGTCGGGAAGCTCTTTCCCCTTCGCCAGCCGACGGGCCAGAAGCCGTGGCGCGGCCAGCGGGATCAGGCGCGACGTCGCAAGGTAGATCGCCAGCGCGGGACCCGGCCTAGTCACGGAAGACCTTCTGCAGGCTCAGGTTCCAGAAGTCCGGTCGGGCCAGCGTTTCAACGAACCGCTCTGCCGCGCCACCCTGGCCAAAGCCTTCGTGCGGGCTTGCCTGGCGGCCCCAGTGCGTTGCCAGGAAACCAAGGATCCGGGCGCGATCCGCCGCCTCGCAGGCCGTGACCGAGGGTGCATCCGACCGGTTCGACTGCCGCGTCCCGATGTCCAGCGAGGGCAGGCCCAGGAACGGGGCCTCACGCACCCCCGCGCTGGAGTTGCCTACCATGCAGGCCGCGTTCTTCATCAGCTCGCTGAAGTGGGCAAACCGCATCGAGGGCAGCACCCGGAAACGGGATTTCGGAAGCCTGTCAAGCACCTGGAAGATGGCCTTCGAGCCCGGATCGTTGTTCGGCGCGATCACGACGAAGCTACGCCCCGAGGCCTCCAGCGCCGCAAAAAGGTCTTCCGCCTGCTGGCCGATGGTGTCCTGCTCGCTGGTGACGGGGTGGAAGGTGACGATGCCATACTGGTCGAACGGGATCTCGTAACGGGCGCGGACCTCGCCCAGCGTCACGCCCGAGGGGCGGGCGTGGAAGTCCAGCTCGGGCGAGCCGATGGGGTGGATCGTCTCGTCCGGTTCGCCCAGCGCGCGGACCCGGCGACCGGCGGCCTCGGAGGACACGAAGTGATGCGTGCACAGCTTGGTGTTGCAGTGGCGAAAGACCTCGTCGATGGTGCCCGACACCTCGCCGCCCTCGACATGGGCCGAGCGGACATAGTTCGTCGCCGCGACCAGCGCCCCCGCCAGCGCCTCGATCCGGTCGCCGTGCAGGACGATCAGGTCGGGCCTCTGCGCGCGGACAAAGGCGGAGAAGCCGGTGACAGTGCGGGCCAGGACCAGATCCTGCGGATCGCCCTCGGCCTGGTTCACGAACTCCTCCACCCCGACCCCCGGCATCCGCCGCACCTCGTTCCGGGTCAGGCCATAGCGGTCCATCATGTGCATGCCGGTGACGAAGAAGGCGACCCGATGCCCCGCATCCCGCGCGGCGGCCGCAAGCGGCTCCAGCTTGCCGAAGTCGGCCCGGGTGCCGGTGAGGAAGAGGAGGTGGCGGGTCAAGACGCGGGAACGCGCTCGAAGGCCACGACGGTAGCCGACGATAGCTCCACCACCGGCACCAGACCCGCCAGGTGAAATGCAGCAAAGATGCGGGCCATGCCCGCCCGAGAAACAACCGCCGGGTGCAACTCGATCACGGCTGCGCGCAGACCGTGCATTGGAAGCACGGGGATCAACTCTTCTTCGCCGCCTTCAATGTCGCACAGCAAGAGGTCGGGCTGCACCTCGGCGATCACGACTGCGGGGTCATGCACAGCAACTTCGGCCACGCCCTGATCAGCGCCTTGCGCAACGAGCGAGCCTTCGGTGAAATGACGGTGCATGCGAAAGATGCGTGTGGTCCCCTGATCCAGCGGCGCGACGATGGCCGAGCGCAAGGCCACATTGCCGATTCCGTTGCGCTGGTGGAGGGCAGCGATCACTGGGGCAAGGGTCGGGTTCGCCTCGTAGCTGACAAAGCGCGCCTGCGGGTGGCGCTTAGCCATCACGCCAGACACCAGCCCCATGCCCGTCCCCAGTTCCAGCACACGGTCGCTGGGCCTCATCAACCCTGACAGTGCCCGCAACTCGGGCACCTCGTAATCGTCTTTCCAAAGCGAATCCAAAATCGGATCGGTTACGACTTGCGTGTCCACGGCGACCGTCAGGCCGCGGAGGTTGATGTAGCCGCGCATCCTGTAATAGCGGCGCATCAGAAGTGTCTTTGGCTTCATTGCTCAGCCTCCAGACCAAGTGCCGCTCTGTCTTTTGCCACACGGACCCTAATTTCGGAAAGCGCAGGGAGGTTGTCGGCCACAAGGTCGCCCTGCGCGACCGCATCGACAAAGCGGATACGGCCCAGCTGAAACAGTCGGCCAGGATGTTTTTTGACAAAGCTGGTGTGGAAGATCTGTTCAGTGGCCCAACTGAAGGACGCGTTGAACCGCCGGCGCCTGACTGTGCGGGCAATGTGGTCCAGCACCATATCCCGCCATTCGCCTGGCTGATCGGTCAGAAGCATCTGGCTTTCGCTCGCCAAATCGGCATCGGAATAGGCTGCGTAGACCAGGGTCTTGCGCAAGAATTCGTCATCGCACCCAGCTATCCGCTCGACAAACATATGACGCGACGAAATCGCCCCGACCGTTTTGCCATGCCGCGCCATATGTCGGGAAAATCCGATCTCGCCGCGTTTGATGGTCAAGGATTTGGAACTGCTCCAAGCATAACCCTCCCAAAACGACTGGAACGCATCGGACAGAAAAGTGGCGCGCTGCACCGCGAAAACATATGACTCGATATGTTCGGCCTTCTTGCGTAGAGCCTTTTGCCGCCGGTGACCCTCTTCGAGCGCATCTCGCGACGGCTCGTCGTTGCGGGCAGGGCTGTGCAGCATCAGACCGCACAAATCATGGGGTGACGATTCCAACTGCTGCACCACATCGGTGCCACAATCGAGCGGAAACCAGATGCTGTCGTTCAGAATCAACAACCTGTCGGGCACCACTCCACAGCGGTTGAGATATTTGATCCCGTCCTGATAGCCGCCGAAATCATAGCCCAGATTGGGACGTTCCAGCACCTGCCACACGTGATCATGCAAGAGTTCTGCCGCACCCAGCGGCAAGCCACCGTTGGCCACCACTATCACACAATAACCTTGCTGCGACAGGAAGCCACAGGTTGCTACAATAGACGGCGGTAAGGCACCAGTCTGATAGATCAGGAAGAGGCAGATCCGGGGGGTCTGCGCTTGTGCGCCCGGCCGTGTCACGATGCGCGTCCAGCGTTGCCGACCATAGCGGGACCGGTGAAACGGTTCCAGCAACTGAGTCGGAATACTGCGGACCTGATCGACGATCCGGCCCAGTTCTCGCCGTACCTTCCACCCGGGGATCACCCCAAATCCCCCCACTTCAACTGCGTGTTCCGCGTCACCGCCCGCATAAGCCTCTTCCCCACCACCTTGTCGAAGTCATAGGCCGCGATCTCTCCCGACCCCGGACGCCGGGCCCAGATGTCGGCCTCGGCGATCACATGCCCCTCGGGCAGGTCGCGGTCGGCGACCACCGAGCCGCGGGCGAAGCGGTAGACGGCTTCCTCGGGCGCAGATCGCTGTTTGGGGTTCTTCGCGGCGATCCAGATCTCGCGGCTGCGGTCGATCAGGAGGCGCAGCTCGGCCGGGTCCATCGAACAGGAGATGTCCGGCCCGCGGCGGTAGCGGGTGTCGGTGTAGTGCCGCTCCAGGATGCAGGCGCCAAGTGCCACCGAGGCCAGCGCCATCTCGGGACCGATGGAGTGGTCGGAGAAGCCGACGACCGCCTTCGGGAAGGCCTGACGCAGCTCGGTCACGCCGCGCAGGGACACGATCTCGGCCGGGCTGGGGTAAAGGTTGGTGCATTCCAGCAGCGCATAATCCACGCCCGCCTGGTCCAGGATGGCGACCGAGGCGCGGATCGTGTCGATGGTCTGCATGCCCGTCGACAGGATCACCGGCTTGCCCTTCCGCGCGATGTGGCGGATCAGCGGCAGGTTGTCGGCCTCGCCCGAGCCGATCTTGTAGGCGGGGACATCCTGCGTCTCGAGCCAGTCGGCGGCGGCGCGGCTGAAGGGCGTCGAGATCCAGATCAGACCCAGGCTTTCGGTATAGCGCTTCAGCTCGGCCTCGGCGTCCAGCGACAGGGCGCAGCGTTCCATCACGTGCCAGATCGAGACGTCGGCGTTGGGCGGGAAGATCGACTTCGCCTCTTCGGTCATCTCGTCTGCGATGATGTGGGTCTGGTGCTTGATCATCTCGCAGCCCGAACCGGCGGCGAGCCGCACCATTTCCTTCGCGACGGCAAGGTCGCCGCCGTGGTTGATGCCGATCTCGGCGATCACAAGCGGCGGGTGGTTGGGGCCGATCTCGCGGTGGGCGATCTTCATGGGGCGTCTCCGTCGGTTGCCGCCCGTCGTGCGTCAGGCCGCGCGCTCTGTCAAGCCAGGGGGTAGCGCGTCAGCACCTGGTAGTGCGATCCCTTGCTGGTCAGGTGACTGCGCCACAGCGTCAACGCGCTGACCAGCCACGGATCGGTGCGGAACCCCTGCCCCATCGCCACCGCCCGCTCCAGCCGCATCGCGTCAGGCGGTGGCGGGGGCTGGAAGCGGCCAAGCGTGACATGGGGGAGGAACTTGCGCGCGTCGATGGGGCAACCGGCGCGGCGGGCGATGGTCTCGACCTTGGCTTGCAGGCGCATCAGCTCGGGCGAGACTGCGACCCCGGCCCAGGCAAGGCGGGGCTTGTCCTTGCCGAACAGGCCAAGGCCCTGGAGGGACAGGGAAAAGCGGGGCTCGCGCAAGGCGCCGAACCCCTCATGCGCGGCGTCCAGCGCAAGCTCGGGACAGTCGCCCAGGAAGACCAGCGTCAGGTGCAGGTTCTCGGCCTCGACCTTGCGCGGCAGCGGCAGCAGGAACTGCTGGACCTGCAGCGCACCCCGCACCGCAGGCGGCAGGTCGATGCCCAGAAAGGCCCGGATCATCTGCGCGCCAGCGCGGCCAGCCGGTCGCGGATCGTCTGTCGCACCGGGCCTTCGCGGGGGGCGTCGAGGAGCGTGGTCCGCATCGCGGGAGCCGGGTCGGGCCGCCCGCCGCCACCCCAGTCAAGGCCCGCCAGCACCGCCCGGGCGTCATCCGGCAAGGCGTCCGGCAGCTCACGCCCCGAAACCAGCCCCCAGATCGCGGTCCAAAGCCGCCCGACCGACCACGGGTTGTAACCCCCGCCGCCCAGGACCAGCACGCGGGGGGCCAGCGGCAGCAGCGCCCGCACCGCCTCCAGATAGGCGCGGTTCGACAGGGCCAGCCGTGACAGCGGGTCCTCCAGCAGACTGTCCGCTCCGCATTGGATGACCAGCGCCTGCGGCCGGACTTCTTCGACACGCGGCAGGATCAGGCCGTGCAGCACCGCCCGCGCCTCGCTGTCGTCATAGCCCCTGGGGACCGGCAGGTTGAACGCGCTGCCCCCGGCGGTATCGGTCAGAAGCCCGGTGAACGGCCAGCGGCCCTCTTCGTGGACCGAGATCATCCGCACCTCTGGATCGCCCGCAAAGGCCAGCTCCACCCCGTCCGAGTGATGCGCATCAAGGTCGACATAGGCGATCCGCGTCAGCCCGGCCCGCTGCAGGACCTTGATCCCCAGCACCACGTCGTTGAGGTAGCAAAACCCGTTCGCCCGCCCCGGCAGCCCGTGATGAGTGCCGCCGCCGGGGACGTGGATCACCCCCGGCGCAGTGGCCAGCAGCTCGGCCGCCAGCATCACGCCCCCGGCCCCGGTGGCGGGGCGACGATAGACCTCGGGGAAGACCGGGTTCGACAGCGTGCCAAGATGGAAGCGGGTGCGCATGGCCTCGGTCGCCTCGCCCGCCGCTTCGGCGGCTTGCAGTGCGGCGATGTAGGCAGGCTCGTGCCAAAGCTCCAGCGCCGCGGGCTTGGCGCGCGGGCTGGTGCGGAAGCGGCCCTGGGGAAGCCATCCCAGCGCGCGGGCCAGGTCCATCACGGTCGAAACCCTGGGGACCCGCAGCGGATGCCGCGCGCCGTAGGACGATCCCCGATAGATGTCCGAGCCGATGAAAAGCGGCGGCGCCACCACTGCGGAAGGAACGGGCGGCGGCCCTGCGATCATTCCAGCATCGCCTCGATCCGCCCGAGGATCTGCGGACCTTCGGGCCTGACCGGCGCACCGAACGTGCCCGCGATGCTGCCGTCCGGGGCGATCAGCACCTTGTTGAAGTTCCAGCCGGGGACAAAGCCCGTCTGGTCGCGCACCCAGGCGTAGAACGGGTGCGCGTCGGCCCCTGTCACCGCGGTGATCTCGGTCATCGGCAAGGTCAGGTCGAAGGTCATTTCGCAGTATTCCTTCACCGCCGCCTCGTCGGCAAGCTCCTGGTCGAAGTCGTTCGAGGGGACGGCAAGGATCAGCACCCTGTCGCCGAGCCGCTCGTGCAGGTCCTGCAACGCGTCGAACTGGACCGCGAAACCGCAAAGCGACGCGGTGTTGACCACAAGGATCGGCTTGCCGCGCCAGTCGTCCAGGGCAATCTCGCCCCCGTCGATCGAGGCGAAGCGGAACCCGTCGGCCGCCAGAGCCTGGTTCGCCAGCACTACAAGCATGCCCGTCATCAGATACCGCATCGCCACCCCCCGCATGCATCAAATTCGTGCGACAGCAGATAAACCGTCTGCGGTTTTCGTCAATTTTCAGGAACTTTTTTCCAATTCGCGCCTTATATGTGCGATACTGGTTCTTGAGGATTAGGGCAGCGGCCAGACCCGGGAACCGGGCGGTCAGGATGACTGGTATGGGTTGGCAAGACAAGATTGCGGCGCAAGGCGTCGAAAGCGGCGGTGCACGGATGCAATACGCGGCGCTTTGCTGGCGGCCTGGTGCCGATGGCGTCGAGGTGCTGCTGATCACCAGCCGTGACACGGGGCGCTGGGTGATCCCGAAGGGCTGGCCGATTCCAGGCCTCGCCCCCGAAGCTGCGGCCGCGCAAGAGGCGTGGGAAGAGGCGGGGGTGCAGGGCACGGTGAACCCGCTTTGCGTCGGGCGCTACGGCTACCAGAAATGTCTGCCCGGCGGAGCCAGTGTGCCCTGCGCCGTGGCCGTCTACGGGCTGCGGGTCGAGGACCTGGCCAAGACTTTCCCCGAGGTGAAACTGCGCCGTCGCAAATGGTTCCCTCTGGCCGAGGCGGCGACGCTGGTGGCCGAGCCCGAACTTGCAACGATCATCGCCCGGTTTCTGCCGCCGCTTCATGGTCGGCCCGGGCCGATCGCGGCCGACGACGATGACGTCACAGCATCGGTGGAAGGTCCGCGCGCTGGCAAGCGCAAGGGGCATTGATCTTTCGCGGCGAGTGGTTAGCTAACCAGGGTCCGGGCCAGGGTCCGGGCCAGGGTCCGGGACGGGACTGCAGGATATGATCCGCTACAACCTGAAATGCGGGGCCGGGCATGGCTTCGACAGCTGGTTCAAGAACGCCGAGGGTTTCCAGGCGCAGCAGACGGCTGGGCAGGTGGCCTGCCCGGTCTGTGGATCGACCGAGGTCGAGAAGGACCTGATGGCCCCCGCCGTCCGTCCGGCCCGCAGGGCTGCGGCGGCGAAGCCGGACTTGTCGGCGCCGGGCTCGGAACTGGAAGAAAAGCTGGCCGAGCTGAGAAAGCAGATCGAGGAGAACTCGGAATACGTCGGCATGAACTTCGCCGCCGAGGCCCGGAAGATCCATGCCGGCGACGCGCCGGAACGGGCGATCCACGGCGAGGCCAAACCCGACGAGGCCCGCGCGATGATCGAGGAGGGTCTGCCGGTCGCCCCCCTGCCCTTCCTGCCCGCCCGAAAGATGAACTGAGATCTGTCCACGGCGAACACGCCGCAGGACACCCTTGAATTCAACGGCTTGGTCGCGGGCTTTCCCGATTTCTCGACATTTGGTCGCCCTGGGCCCGCCCCAAGGCCAGCAAGCCACGGCCAGCAAGCCACGGCCAGCAAGCCCGACCTAATAGATGTAGCGGATCTGTTCGGTCCAGAACCGCTCCATCCGTTTCAGCGCCATGTTGATCTCGTCCATGCCGGAGGCGTCGATCAGACCGCGCTTTTCGATCCCGTCGGAATGGCGGGCGAAAAGTTCGGCGATCAGGCCGCGGACATGGCGCCCCTTCTCGGTCAGGCGAACCCGAACCGAGCGGCGGTCAATCTCGCTCCTCTGGTGGTGCATGTAGCCCAGGTCGACCAGCTTTTTCAGGTTGTAGCTGACGTTCGACCCCTGGTAGTAGCCGCGCGACTTCAGCTCACCCGCCGTGACCTCGTTCTCGCCGATGTTGAACAGCAAGAGCGCCTGGACCGAGTTGATTTCCAGGATGTTCAGCCGTTCGAATTCATCCTTGATCACGTCCAGAAGCAGGCGATGAAGCCGCTCGACCAGAGCAAGGTTGTCAAGGTAGCAGGACAGGAACGCTTTTTGCGACCCATCCAGCAGCGGGGCATACATTGTCATACCGTTTCTCCACCGTTCGGACGGGGGTAGAATCGGCACAAACCGCAAACATTCCGTAAACTTGCGAAGAACTTCGACTAATTTCTTGGCTTCAGGCGGGTTTCGGCGAAGGCGGTGATCCGCGCCAGCAACGGCACAAGCGCTGCCGGGGCAGCCGACTGGCCAAGAATCCAGGCCATCAGGTCCTGGTCGTTCTCTTCCAGCAAAGCGTCATAGGTCTGCAACTCGGCCTCGGACAGCGCGGCCAGATGCGCATCGGCAAAGGGACCCAGCACCAGGTCCATCTCCTTGGTGCCGCGCCGCCAGGACCGCATCGCCATCCGCTTCAGGCGCGCTTCAGCCGTCTCGCCCATTTCCTCACCGTTCCCGCTTGAACCACATCGGGGCGGACCCTAAGACAGGTCGGACGGAAACTCCACCCACCCGAAAGGTGCAAAGATGGCCTTCCTTTCCGACACCCTGGCGCGGGTGAAGCCCTCGCCCACAATTGCGGTGACGACCAAGGCGCAAGCGCTGAAGTCCGAGGGCAAGGATGTCATCGGCCTTGGCGCGGGCGAGCCGGATTTCGACACGCCGGAAAACATCCGCGACGCCGCCAAGCGCGCCATCGACAACGGCAAGACGCGCTATACGGCGGTGGACGGGATCCCAGAGCTGAAGGCGGCGATCTGTTCCAAGTTCCTGCGCGAAAACGGCCTGACCTACACGCCAGGCCAGATCAGCGTCGGGACCGGGGGCAAGCAGGTCCTGTACAACGCGCTGGTGGCGACGCTGAACCCCGGCGACGAGGTGATCATCCCCGCGCCCTACTGGGTCAGCTACCCCGACATGGTTTTGCTGGCCGGGGGCACGCCCGTCCCGGTGGTCGCCGGGATCGAGACCGCCTTCAAGCTGACGCCCGAGCAGCTGGAGGCCGCGATCACGCCGAAGACCAAGTGGTTCATCTTCAACTCGCCGTCCAATCCGACGGGCGCGGGCTACACGCGCGCCGAGCTGAAGGCGCTGTGCGATGTCTTGATGCGGCACCGCCATGTCTGGGTCATGTCGGACGACATGTACGAACACCTGGTCTTCGACGATTTCGAATTCTGCACCCCGGCCGAGATCGAGCCAGGGCTTTACGACCGCACGCTGACCTGCAACGGCGTTTCCAAGGCCTATGCGATGACCGGCTGGCGGATCGGCTATGCCGGCGGTCCGGTGGCCCTGATCAAGGCGATGGGCACGATCCAGAGCCAGAGCACCTCGAACCCCTGCTCGGTCAGCCAGTATGCCGCGCTTGAGGCCTTGTCCGGCCCGCAGGAGTTTCTCGCCGACTGGCGCCGCGTCTTCCAGGGCCGCCGCGATCTGGTGGTGGGGATGCTGAACCAGGCCAAGGGCATCCGCTGTCCAAAGCCGGAAGGCGCGTTCTACGTCTACCCGGACATTTCCGGCTGCATCGGCAAGGCCACGCCCGCAGGCACGATGATCCTGAACGACGAGGTCTTTGCGACTGCCCTGCTGGAAGAGACCGGCGTGGCCGTGGTGTTCGGCGCGGCCTTCGGGGTGTCGCCGAACTTCCGGGTCAGCTATGCCACCAGCGACGACGTCCTGCACGAGGCTTGCACCCGCATCCAGCGCTTCTGCGCCTCGCTTGTCTGACCGGCGGCTGCTTCCGGGTTGACGAAGCCGCGGCGCTGGGGAAGGAATGGCAGGACGGGCCGCTGCGGCCCGGCAGGATTGGATCAGGCAGGGCGATGGGCGCAGACCTTCCCGACTATTACTTCCGGGTGCGCGAAAACGGTGCGGCCGTGTTCCGCATCGGGACCGAGAACCGCCAGCGCCGGATCGAGATGGTCGAAATCGCCGCGGTCAACGTCAAGAACGGCAACATCAAGCCGCATGGCGAGATGGAACTGTCCAAGGCCGACCGGGCCGCCATCGAGGACTGGCTGGCGGCGCGTCAGGCGCAGCTTCAGGCGCGCGAGGTGGACGACATCCTGCGCACGGTGGATCACCTGAACCTGACGACGCAATGGGCGCAGTCGCGGGCCACGGATGCGCAACTGGAGGCGGTGACGGATACGCTGCTGCTGGCGATGCACGACCTGCGGACCATGCTGGTCAAGCGCAAGGCCGACCGGCTGGGCAAGGCCGAGTAGCGGCGGCTCCTCGTGCGACTTCGTCTTCTCGTCGCGACAGTCAGCGACGAGAACGAAGTGATCGAGGAGCGGTTCTTAGATCTGCTTTTCCGGCATCTGCACGCGCAACCCGTCCAGCGCATCCGAGACCTTCAGCTGGCAGGTCAGGCGCGACCGCGCCGGATCGGGTTGCCAGGCGAAGTCCAGCATGTCGGCTTCCATGTGGTCCTTCTTCGGCAGCTTGTCGATCCAGGCGGGGTCGACGTAGACGTGGCAGGTCGAACAGGCGCAGGCGCCGCCGCAATCGGCCTCGATCCCCGGGATGCCGTTGTCGCGCGCGCCTTCCATCACGGTCAGGCCGTTCGCGACCTCGACGAGGTGTTCGCGGCCATTGTGTTCAACGTAAGTGATCTTCGCCATGTCTGGGTCTCCCGGGATCGACAGACGTGACATAGGCCAGTCCGGCGCGTTTTGCCAGAGGGGGGCGGGCTTGCTCTGCCGCGCGGATGTTCTATTATTGTTCGCATGACTCCGGCCCTGTCCCCTGCCCCGCGTCCTGGCGCCTGGCCGCGTCCGCCGAAGGCCCTGCAGGCTGCCCGGCTGGGCGAGCCTCCGGTCGGCGCGCGGGTGACGGTGGCGGGGCTGGTGCTGGTGCGGCAAAGGCCCGGCACGGCGAAGGGGGTGATCTTCGTCACGCTGGAGGATGAGACGGGGACGGCCAATGTGGTGGTCTGGGCCAATGTCTACGAGCGTTTCCGCCGCGCGGTGATCGCGGGGCGGCTGCTGCGCGTGACGGGCAAGCTGCAGCGCGAGGCGGGAGTGGTGCATGTGGTGGCGGACGTGATCGAGGATCTGTCGCCGCTTCTGGACCGGCTGCTGGACCCCGGGTTCAGCTTCGACGGGGTGCGCGCGGGCGATCAGCCCTAGGGCACCGGCTTCCCGCGGCAATCGAACCGAAACCGGACTGACGATGGCGGCGAGAGCGCCCCGCCGCCACCGCCATCCGGTCCGTCGGCCTTACTCGATCGACAGCGCCACGAAGCGCGGGTCGCCGCCGCGGCGGACGAGGAGCAGGATCGACTTGCGGCCGGCGTCCTTCGCCTCCGTGATCCGGTCCTCCAGGTCCTCCAGGCGCACCACCTTCTGCTGGCCGGCCTCGGTGATCAGATCGCCCTCGGCCAGGCCCTTGGTGAAAGCTTCCGAGGCCTGGTCGACAGAGGTGATCAGCAGCCCTTCGGCCGAGGCCTCAAGGCCCAGGCGCTCGCGCATCGTGTCGTCCAGCGGCGCAAGCGTCAGACCCAGCGTCTCGAACTCTTTCGGAGCTTCCGGCGCAGGGCCGGCGGCAGGCATCGTCGCGGCCTCGGCCTCTTCGCGGCGGCCCAGCGTGACGGCCAGCGTCTCGGTCTTGCCATCGCGCAGCACGATGACCGGGACCGCCTCGCCGATGGGGGCGTCGGCGACGCGGCGGGTCAGGTCACCGGCATCGCCCACATCCTCGCCCGCAAAGTGCGTGATCACATCACCGGCCCGGATCCCGGCGTCCTTCGCCGGACCGTCCGGCACGTCGGACACCAGCGCGCCCCTGGCCTCGGCCAGCCCCATGGATTCCGCGATCTCGGGCGAGATGTCCTGGATGCGGACGCCCAGCCAGCCGCGGCGGGTCTCGCCGAATTCCTTCAGCTGGTCCACCACCTTGGCCACAACGTTGGCCGACATCGAGAAGCCGATGCCGATCGACCCGCCATTGGGCGACAGGATCGCGGTGTTCACGCCGATCACCTGGCCGTCCATGTTGAACAGGGGCCCGCCCGAGTTGCCGCGGTTGATCGCGGCGTCGGTCTGGATGAAGTCGTCATAGGTCCCCGAAAGCTCGCGCCCGCGGGCCGAGACGATGCCCGCGCTGACCGAGAAGCCCTGGCCCAGCGGGTTGCCCATCGCCATGACCCAGTCGCCGACCCGCATCAGATCGGAATTGCCGAAGCTGACGAAGGGCAGCGGCGTGTCGCTTTCGACCTTCAGAAGCGCGATGTCGGTCTTGGGGTCGGTCCCGACCAGCTTGGCCTTCAGCCGCTCGCCCGAGAAGAACTCGATCTCGATCTCGTCGGCGCCCTCGATCACGTGGTTGTTGGTGACGATATAGCCGTCCTCGGAGATGACGAATCCCGAGCCAAGCGCCTCCGAGCGCTGCGGGCCGCCCGGGCCGGGGCCGCCGAAGTCATCGAAGAAATCCTCGAAGGGGCTGCCCTCGGGCACCATCGGCATCCCGTCGGCGGGGGCGGCGACCATCGCCGAGGTGGTGATGTTCACCACGGCCGGGCTGATCTGTTCCACCAGTTCGGCAAAGCTTTCCGGCGCGCCGAAGGCCTGGGCCTGGTGAACCGGTGCGACGCTGAGACCGAAGCCCAGGACCAGCGCCAGAAGCGTGCTGGACCGCAGGGCATTGCGGATGGACGGGGTGAGATCGGGCACGATGCGAACTCCTGTTCAATCGGGTGTTGCGGCGACGCATCCTGGTCAGAGCCTGCCGCGTCATTTCTGGAGACACAGTTAGGCGACGCAGACGACAATGCAAACCCAGTCGCGGTGCATCAAGGTGATGTGAAGGAAGATGTCATCCCGTCCGGGCCAGCCAGACCAGTGCAACCCCGAAGGCCAGCGCACCAATCCCGATCGCCCGGCGCTGGTCGAGGCCAAGGCTGGCCAGCAGCCGCAGCGCGTCTTCGATCCGGCGAGGGGCCAGTGCAAGCACCAGCCCCTCTACCGCCAGCACCAGACCCAGTGCCAGTAGGATTTCGCTCACGGACTTGGTGTGGCAGCGGCTTCGGGTGACCGGTCGGCGACATCGGGGCCGCGATCCGACCGCAGGTAATTGAAGAACTCGCTGTCCGGCTGCATCACGATCGACGAGTTGCTCCCCTGGAGGCTGACCTCGTAGGCCGCAAGCGACCGGATGAAACCGAAGAACTCCGGGTCCCGACCATAGGCTGCCGCAAGGATGCCGTTGCGTTCGGCATCGGCCTCACCGCGAATGATCTCGGCCTGGCGACGGGCGTCCGAAGTCAGCTCCACCACCGTCCGGTCGGCCGAGGCCCGCACCCGTTGCGCCGCTTCGCCGCCGCGCGCACGTTCGTCGGCCGCCTCACGCTGGCGCTCGGCCCGCATCCGCGCAAAGGTGGCTTCGAGGTTCTGCTCGGGCAGGTCGGTGCGGGTCAGTCGGACGTCGATCACGTCGACCCCGAGCGCCGCCCCTTCCCGTTTCGCGATGGCAAGGATCTGGTTCATCAGCACGGCGCGGTCCTGGCTGAGAACCTGCTCTTGCGTGGCATTGCCAAGCACTTCCGGGATCGCCTGGGTCAGGATGCTGCCCAGAAGCTGTTGGGCGCGTTCCTCGGCGCCGGTGCCGACCGACTGGCGGAAGCGGACCAGATCGACGATGCGCCAGCGCGCGAAGGCATCGACCACAAGCCGGCGGTCGTTCAGCAGCGTCACTTCGGTCGGCGCGGTCTGCATGCCGAGGATGCGGTCCTCGTACAGAACCACGTCCTGGACCAGCGGGATCTTGAAACCAAGGCCGGGGGTTTCCTTGACCTGCATGACCTGGCCGAATTGCAGCACAAGCGCCTTCTTGCGTTCATCGACGATGAAGACCGAAGACAGGACCAGCACCAGCACCACCACGAGGGCGGGAAGGAGGTAAATCGCGCGCATCAGTTCGTCCCCCCGGTCGCACCGGCACCCTGGCCGGAAGTTGCCCGCCCAAGCTCGTTCAGCGGCAGGAACGGCACCACGCCCTGCCCGCCCACGTCGCCCGAGACGCCGTCGAGGATCACCTTGTTCATGCCTGCAAACACCCGTTCCATGGTTTCGATGTAGAGCCGTCGCCGGGTCACTTCGGGCGCCTTCACGTATTCGGTGAGAACCGAGATGAAGCGCGCCGCCTCACCCTGGGCCGAGTTCACCGCCTGGGCGCGGTAGGCCTCGGCGTCTTCCAAGAGCCGCGCTGCCTCGCCTCGGGCACCGGCGGTCACCTGGTTGGCGTAGGCGTCGGCCTCGTTCTGCAGCCGGTCGCGCTCCTGCTGGGCGGCCTGCACGTCGCGGAAGGCGTCGATCACCTCGCGCGGGGGCTGGGCGTTCTGCAGGTTGACCCGGATCACCGTCATCCCGGCATTGTAGCTGTCAAGCGTGCTTTGAACGGCGGTCCGCAGGTCCGCGGCAATCACACCCCGGTCGCGGTTCAGGATCGGTGACAGTTCCGACCGGGCGATGATGTCGCGCATCGCGCTTTCGCTGACCGCGCGGATGGTGCTTTCAGGGTCGGCGAGGTTGAACAGGTATTTCTCGGGGTCCGAGATGTTCCAGACCACCTGGAAGCCGATGTCCACGATGTTCTGGTCGCGGGTCAGCATCAACCCGAGGTCATCGCTTCCGGCCCGGCTGCCGATATCGGTCGTCCGCTCGCCAGTGACCTGGACCTTCTCGTAGCTCACGATCGGCCAAGGGGCGAAGTTCAGGCCCGGATTGCCGATGCCCGCGCTTTCGCCCAGGAACAGCTCGACCGAGCGTTCTTCCGGCCGCACGGTGTAGAGCGACATGAAGGTCCAGACCGCGACCAGAGCCAGTGCGCCAAGTGCAATGCCCTGCTTGGTAAAGGCCGGCCCGCCGGGATCGCCACCGGGACCGCCCGGGCCACGGTTGCCGCGCCCGCCCATCAGGACGCGCAGCTGTTCCTGGCCGCGTTTCATCAGCTGGTCGATCTCGGGGATCTGGGGGCCATGCTCGCCACGCCGACCGCCGCGACGGTCCTCGTCGTCGTTGTCGCCCCTGCCGCCGTCTCCACCCGAGCCGCCACCGCCGCCCCAGGGACCGCCACTTCCTGCCATTTAAGAAAACCCCTTGTTCTTACCTTTGTCCTAAGCTGGTCATATTCAGCCGGAAATCAACCCGTCCACGCCAGATGTCAGGCCGTTCTGGTCGGTTTTCGCATCGTGACCAGCTCTTCGGCCATCGTCGGATGGACTGCGCAGGTCCGGTCGAAGTCCTCCTTCGTCGCCCCAAGGCCGATCGCGATGGCAGCAAGCTGGATCATTTCGCCCGCCTCGGGTGCGACGATGTGGCAGCCAAGGACCTTTCGGCTGGCCTGGCTGACGATCAGTTTCATCAGCACCCGGTCCTGCTTGCCCGCAAAAAGCGTCCGCATCGGGCGGAAGGCGGTGGAATAGACCTCGATCGGTTCCTGGTCCCTTGCGGCCTCCTCGGACAGGCCAACACTGCCCATCTCGGGCTGGGTGAAGATGGCCGAGGCGACGAGCCCGTGGTCGAAGGCGGTGGGCTTGCCGCCGAAGACAGTGTCGGCGAAGGCGTGGCCCTCGCGGATCGCGACGGGGGTCAGGTTCACCCGGCCGGTCACGTCGCCCACGGCGAAGACCGAGGGCACGGCAGTCTGGCTGAACCTGTCCACCGGGATCTCGCCGTTGCGGCCAAGCGTCAGACCCAGCGCCTCCAGCCCCAGGCCGGCGGTGTTGGGCCGACGACCCGTGGCGTAAAGCACCAGGTCGAATTCGCGCTCGGTCCCGTCGGTCGCAACGGCGCGGATGCCTGCGTCCGTCCGCTCCAGCCGCATCACGTCGGTGCCGCAGTGGATGTCGATGCCCTGCGCCCGCATGGCGTTCGCCACGTGGCCGCGCGCCTCGTCATCAAAGCCGCGCAGGATCTGCGCGCCGCGGTAGAACTGGCTGACCTCGACCCCCAACCCTTTCAGGATGCAGGCGAATTCGGAGGCGATATAGCCGCCGCCGACCACCAGCGCCCGCCTGGGCAACGCCGGAAGATGGAACATCTCGTTCGAAGTGATTGCCAGGTCACGCCCCGGAATCTCCGGCACGAAGGGCCAGCCGCCGGTGGCAACGAGGATATGCTTCGTCGTGAACTCGACCCCCGAGGCCAGCCGGACCCGGTGCGCATCGACGATCACCGCGCGTTCGTCGTGGATGACCACGCCCGCGTTCTGCAGCGTGTTGCGATAGGCGCCCTCCAGCCGGTCAAGCTCCGTTTCCAGCCGGGTGCGGAAGTGGGTCCAGTCGAAGCCGCCAGAGGTCACGTCCCAGCCATATTCCCGCGCCTCGGCGATGGCTTCGGGATAGGCGCTGGCGAAGACCATCAGCTTCTTGGGCACGCAGCCCCGGATGACGCAGGTGCCACCCATGCGGCTTTCCTCGGCCAGACCGACCTTGGCGCCATGTTCGCCCGAGGCGATCCGCGCCGCCCGCACCCCGCCCGAACCGCCGCCGATGACGAAGAGATCGTAGTCGAAAGCCATGCCAAGCCCTTCCGCCGTTGCCGTGCGCCAGAGCTAGTCCGTCCCGTGCCCCGGCGAAAGCCCCCAAGGCGCGCTTTTGCGTGACCGGGCCGTCAGCACCTAGTCCAGATCGGCAAAGATGTTGCGGCTTTCGGTGATGTCGACCGACCCGGTTTCGACCTTGCCCGAGTTGATGTCGCGGACCGTCACCCGCCCGTCGCCGTGGCCGATCACCACCACGTCGCAGATGTCGATGAACAGCCCGTTTTCCACCACGCCGGGGATCTGGTTCAGCACCAGCGCCAATTGCCGGGGGTTGCCGATCCGCTTCAGGTTGAGGTCCAGGATGTAATGCCCCTCGTCGGTGATGAGCGGCACCTCCTTGGTCATCCGCAACGCGACATCGCGGGCCATGACGTCCAGGCTGTAAAGCGTCTCTTCGATCAGGGCCTTGGTCGTCTGCCAGCCGAAGGGGATCACCTCGACCGGCAGCGGATAGGCCCCAAGCTGGGCGACCTCCTTGGCCGCGTCGGCGATCACGATCATCCGGTCGCTGGCCGTCGCCACGATCTTTTCCTGCAACAGCGCAGCACCACCACCCTTGATCAGGTTCAGGTTCTGGTCGAACTCGTCCGCGCCGTCGATGGTCAGGTCCAGCCACCGCGTCTCGTCCAGGCCGACCACCTTCAGCCCGACAGCGCGCGCCAGGTCCGCCGTCCGCGCCGAGGTGGCCACGCAGGTCACTTTCAATCCTTCGTCCCGCACCCGTTCCGCCAGGCAGCGCACCATCCAGGCCGCGGTCGACCCCGTGCCAAGCCCCAGCTTCATCCCGTCTTCGACGAAATCCACCGACCGGCGCGCGGCAACGAACTTGGCCTGGTCGATCGGCGAAAGCTCTGCAGCCATGACAGTCCCCCTGCTTTTCCACCCCCGAATAGCGCAATCGGCCAGAAAGGGCGAGAGGCTTGAATGGCGACAGACCGTTGCGCTACCCGGCCTTTTCCTGTCCCGCCCGCTCCTGCGTCATCACGGCCCTTGCAACCTCGGCCCCGGTCAGCGCCCCGTTGCCATCGGCGTCCAGCACCATCAGCCCGCGCAGGTACCCGGCCTCGTCCTCGCCAAGGGCGCGCAGACCCGCAAGGCGGCCCTGTTCGGCCAACTCGGCCGCATCGGCACGGCCGTCGCCGTCCGCATCCGCCGCCAGGAACTGCCGCTCCATCCGGCCGCGCCCTTCGGAATTGGCGGCGCGCTGGCTGACCTGCAGCTCGGTCCGGTCCACCGCCCCGTCGGCATCAAGGTCCATCGCCAGGAACCGCCGCAGGGTCGAGGCCCGGGCTCCGGCACGTTCCAGCGCGATGTGTTCGTCGATTCCCGCCAGCGTCAGCCCCTCGGGCCCGCCGAAACCCGCGATCAGGTCAGTCACCCGGGCGGAAAAACGCTCGGGGTCCTTCTGCATTGCCCTTTGCAGCGCCGTCTCTTCCGCCGCAGTCCCCTGGGCCAGGGCCGCAAAGGGCCAGACCAGAAATGCCAGGATCACCAGTGCCCGTGCCATCATTCCCCTCCATCGGATGTCGCATGGCAGATTGACCCGGAAATCGTTGACGGCTCGTTAACCGCGATCGGGTTTTCCAGGGGCCCCGCTGGACAAGCGGACGACAAAGGGCCGAGAAGGAGTCGCTTTTCGCCCTGCGGCGACGCTAGACTTGCGCAAGGCTGGCGCCAGAGGACCGACGATGTACACGCTGCACTACGCCCCCGACAACGCCTCGCTGATCATCCGCCTGGTGCTGGACGGGGCGGGCATTCCCTATCGCACGGCGCTGGTCGACCGGGCGAGGCGCCAGCAGGACAGCCCGCCCTACCGGGCGCTGAACCCGACCGGCCTGATCCCGACGCTGGAGACGCCGCAGGGCCCGATTTCGGAAACCGGGGCGGTCCTGCTGTGGCTGTCCGACACCCACCACCTGGGCCCCGGCCCGGCCGAGGCTGACCGTCCGGTCTTTCTGAAGTGGCTGTTCTTCCTGTCGAACACCGCCCATGCCGAGTTGCGGCAGATCTTCTATCCGCACCAATATGCCCCCGCCGACGGCCACCGCGCCCATCTGGAGATCATGTCGACCCGGATGCAGCGCCATTTCGGCCTGCTGGACACGGCGGCGCTGCAGCACCCCAAGCTTTTCGCGGCGGGCAGGCCCCTGGGCGTCTACACCATCGTCCTGACCCGCTGGGCGGCGCTTTATCCGGTGCACGGTCCGCGCTGGCTGGACATGGCCGACTTCCCGGCGCTGGAGGCCCTGGCCCGCGCGCAAGAGGCCCGCGTCGAGACCCGGGTGATCGCCCGGGCCGAAGGCCTGGGTCCGCATCCGTTCACCCATCCCGAACAGCCCAACCCGCCGGAAGGATCGGTCCTGTGACCCTGACCCTGCACCACGCGCCCGACTTCGCCTCGACCATCATCCGCTTCGCGCTGGAAGAGCTGGAGCTGCCCCACACGCTGGCCATCGTCGACCTCGACGGTGGGGCGCTGGCCTCGCCGGAATACCGCCGGGTGAACCCGGTGGGCCTGATCCCCGCGCTGGAAACCGACGACGGCCCGATGTTCGAGACGGCGGCGATCCTCTTGTGGCTGGTGGACCGGACCGGGCGGCTTGGGCCCGGACCGACCGATCCCGACCGGGGACTGTTCCTGTCCTGGCTGTTCTTCACCTCGAACGCGCTGCACCAGGCGGCGCTGGCGATGTTCTACCCGCACCGCCCGGCCGGCGAGGCGAACAGCGACGCCGCCCAGGCCGCCGCCCACGACCAGATCGTCGCGCGGCTGGGGCTGGTCGAGCAGATGATCGCGACCCGGGCCCCGCGCTGGCTGTCGCCGGATCATCCCGGCGTGCTGGGCTACTACGTCGGCGTGCTGGTGCGCTGGCTGATCCTGTTGCCGCCCGCGCCCTACGGCATCGACATCGACGACTTTCCGCAGCTGAAAGCCGTCCTCGCCGCGCATGAAGCGCGGCCCGCAGCGCAGCGCGTCGCGGCCTCGGACGGCCTCGGCCCCACCCCTTTCACTCATCCAGGTACCTGATGTTCCTCTCTGTCTTCGACATGTTCAAGGTCGGCATCGGCCCCTCTTCGTCCCACACGATGGGCCCGATGGTCGCCGCCGCCCGCTTCCTTGACGCGATGCGCGCCTCGCCCTTCCGGTTCCACGGGCTGCGGGCATCGCTGCACGGCTCGCTGGCCTTCACCGGGGTCGGCCACGCCACGGACCGGGCCACGATCCTTGGCCTCGCCGGCTTCGAGCCTGCCACCTACGACGCCGAAAAGGCCGATGCGACGCTGGCAAGGATCAGGGAAACCCAGGTGATCGAGGCCCCCGGTCTTGGCACCCTGGCCTTCGATCCCGGCCGCGATCTGCTGTTCGACTACGGCCCCGCGCTGCCCGGTCATGCCAACGGGATGATCCTGAAGGCCACCGATGCGCAGGGCGACGTGATCCTGAGCGAGACCTACTATTCCATCGGCGGCGGCTTCGTGCTGACCGAGACGGAACTGGCCGAGGCCGGGGGCGCGAAGTCGAAAGCCCGGGCCAATGTGCCCTATCCGTTCGAGACTGCGGCAGAAATGCTGGAAATGGCGAAGAAATCCGGCCTGACCATCGCCCGGATGAAGCGCGCGAACGAGGTGAAGTTCCGCTCCAACGCCGAACTTGAACAGGGCATCGCCCGGATCTGGCAGGTGATGAACGACTGCATCTCGCGCGGGATGCTGGGGACCGGCATCCTGCCCGGAGGCCTCAAGGTGCGCAGGCGGGCCAAGGGCATCCACGACGCGCTTCTGGCCGAACGCGGTCTGAACCTGACGCCGCCGCACACGATCAACGACTGGATGTCGCTTTACGCGATGGCGGTGAACGAGGAAAACGCCGTCGGCGGCCAGGTCGTGACCGCACCCACCAACGGGGCCGCAGGGGTCGTCCCTGCCGTGATCCGCTACTACCTCGACCATGTGCCGGGTGCCTCGCAGGCCAAGGTCGCCGACTTCCTGCTCACCGCCGCCGCCATTGGCGGGCTTTGCAAGCACAATGCCAGCATTTCCGGTGCCGAATGCGGCTGCCAGGCCGAGGTGGGCAGCGCCGCCGCAATGGCCGCTGCGGGCCTTGCCGCCGTCCTGGGCGGCACGCCGGAACAGGTGGAAAACGCTGCCGAAATCGCGCTGGAACACCACCTGGGCATGACCTGCGACCCGGTCAGGGGCCTGGTCCAGGTGCCCTGCATCGAACGCAACGGCCTTGGCGCCATCAAGGCCGTCTCCGCCGCCTCCCTGGCCTTGCGCGGCGACGGCCAGCACCTCGTCTCCCTCGACGTCTGCATCGAGACGATGCGCCAGACCGGCCGCGACATGCACGAGAAATACAAGGAAACCTCGCTTGGTGGCCTGGCCGTCAACGTGCCGAACTGCTGACCGCCTGTCACGTTTGCCCAAATATCCCCGCCGGAGCCGCGCCAGGCCGTCAGCCCCGGTCACGATGCGTCGCGAAGCGCTCTGATCGCCGCGTCCAGCCTGCGGCGCGGCAGGATCACCAGCATGCCGCGCCGGTCGAACTCCAGCTCCACCCGCCGCGCCACCGCCCGGTTCGAGGTGCCGATCATCCCGTCCGGCGCGAAGCTGATTCCTTCGATCGGCCATTCCAGCCCCGCGCTGCGCCCCGTCACCTGCGCCATCGGAAACAAGGACACCGGCTCGCCGGGGGCGAGCGTCAGCCGCAACCGGGGCGGTGCCGCGAAGGCCAGGTCCTGCGGCCCGATCAGGATGCAGCGCCGGTCCGCGCGGGCAATCAGGGTGGAGAACGCCGCCAGCCCGTGGTCCAGCCGCGCGCCGGCAAAGCCCAGCGCCAGGATCAGGGGCGCGTCGATCGACCGCAGCGCCTTGTCAAAGTCGGTTGTGACCTGTTCGGCCACAAGGTACTGACGCTCCAGCGGAATTGCCGCCCGCGCCGCAGCCGAGATCGAATCCATGTCGCCGATCACCGCCTCGGGCACGATGCCAAGGCGCAGCAGGCGGTCCGCCCCGCTGTCGGCTGCCACGGCCAGCGGCGCGCGGGCCAGCGCAAGCGTCAGGTCACGCGCGGAAAACGGTCCGCCACCGGCCAGGGTTACACCGTGGGTTGACTGGACAATCGGCGAATTCATGTAACACTGTATCCAATTAAGGCAGGATTCCTGGGGTCCGGCCACAATCAATCCATCAAATTACCCCTGTCTGTCCATGCATTAGGACTGTCTCGGAGTAGTATGTGGTAGCGAGCAAGGCGAAAGGCTGTCCAGCGATGACCAGTGAAAGCAAGATCCTGACCGTTTCATACGGGACCTTCAGCTGCACGCTGGAGGGGTTCGACAATCCCTTCGACACGATGAAGGCGATTGCCGAATACTTCCGTGACCTTGCCGCGCAGGATCGCCATTTCGGGGCCGAACCGCCGCCGCCGGATGCCGCCATGCTGCACCGCCTGGCCGAGCGTGAGGTCTCGCGTCTTGCCGCCGGCAGGCTGGACGATGCCGCCCGCCTCAAGACCGGCGAAGACGGCCCGGCCCCGCGCATCCAGATCAATCCCGTGCTGCGCCGCCCCGCCCCGCCGGTGGCCCCTTCGGTCGAGCCCGAGCCGCCGCAGGCCGAGGCACCCGGGCCTTCGTCGACCCCCGAGCCTTCTTTGACCCCCGAGCCTTCGTTGGCCGATGTGATCCCCGACGGGGTCGCCGCCAAGCTTGCCCGCATCCGCCGCGCCGTGAACCACTCGGCCCCGCTGGCCGAAGCGCCGTTCCGCGCCGATCCCGAGGTCTCGGCCGCGGCGGACGTCGCCGACCCGGCATCTGCCAAAGACAGCCGGACTGACGCCGGCGACGTTGCGGCTCGGTTGGGTGCGGCCGCCGACGGGATCGATCCCCGGGCCATCGAGACCGCCGAGACCGATGCCGAAGCCGAAGCGGCGATGACCCTGGCGGCAGACCATGCCGCGCTGGACGACGCACCGCTTCCGGTAGAGATCGACGAAGACCCGGTGGCGCTTGCCGGCGAACCTGCGGCCCAGGCGGCAGGCCCCGCCCTGTCGTCCCCGGACGATCTGGACGACGCAGCCTATGCGGCGCTTGCCGGCCATCCGGTCGAAACCGACTTCACCACCGAAGATGTCGCCCTGCTGGCCCAGCTTGACGGCACCGTCTTCGACGAGGTCCGCCTGGCGGAGGCGCTGGACGAAACCCTGCCGGAAGACCAGCCCGCCGCGCTGGACCTGGCCGATGCCGCCCTGCAGGACCCGCTGCCCGAAGCCATCGCGCCGGAAGGTTCGGCCGACACTCTTCCCGAAGACCTTGCGGACGCGGTCGCCGTCACGCCCGCCGCCGCGGTGGAAGCCGAGGCACCTGAAGGCCAGCCCGGCACGTCCGGTGCCCGCACGCGCCGGGTGAACTCCCGCGTCGTGCGCATCCATCCCAGCCAGGATGTCCGTGATGCAAGCGCCACCCGGGTTCTCGACCAGGGCGAAGAGGCCAGCGAAGTCGCCCGGCTGATGCAGCAGGCCGACGAGGTCATGGCCGACGTCGAGAATCGCCGCCGGCACGAGGCTCTGTCGCGCCTGAAGGCCGCCGTCGTCGCGACCGAGGCCGATCGCGCCGACATCGACTACGAGGCACCGAAGGCCGACGCCAACCTCGACCCCTATCGCGGCGACCTGGCCGAGGCGATCCAGCCCACGCCGTCGCCCGAGCCGCAGCCCGCCCCCGAGGTCAAGCCGCGCCGCAAGTCGGTGACGATCCGCCCGGCCGCCGAGCCGCGTCCCGGCACGATCCGGCCCGGCATGATCAGCCCGCCGCCGCTGGTCCTGGTTTCTGAACAGCGCATCGACCGTGTCGCCCCTGCCGCCAGCCCGGCCTCTGTTCCGGCAGCCGCCCCGCACACCGCCCCGCACACCGCCCCGCACACCGCCCCGCACACTGCTCCGGGGATCGGCCCCTCGGAAGGGCAGCCTATGGTGGCACTGCGCACCGGACGCCTGTCGGGAGCAATCGGTGCCGGGGCTGCTGTTGCCGGCTCCAGCATGCCCGCGCGCAACCTGGTCCTGGAAAAGCCCTCCTACGGCACCGCCGCCGAAACCGAGGAGGACGAGGATCTGGCCGAGGACGCCAAGGAGATCAACGAAGCGGGCCTCGCCGCCTTTGCCGAGATGGTCGGCGCGCGCTCGATGGCCGAGATGCTGGAAGCCGCCGCCGCCTACGCCACCTGCGTCGAGAACCGCAGCCAGTTCACCCGCCCGCAACTGATGCGGCGCATGATGGCAAGCGCCGGCGGCAAGCCGGTCAGCCGCGAGGACGGGTTGCGCAGCTTCGGCACGCTGCTGCGCACCGGCCGGATCGAGAAGGTGACCCGCGGCCACTACAGCCTGGCCGAGACTTCGCCCTACCTGGCCGAGGCACGCCGCCTGTCCTGAGCCTTTCTTCAAGCCTTTTCAGCAGCTTCAGACGGATGGGCCCTGCCCGTCCGTCTTTTCCGCATCCGGGTCCGCCTGGCCGATCCCCCGGAAGATGAACCGGAAAGGCAGCGCCCAAAGGAAGCCCAGCACGACGTAAACCGTCAGTTCCACCAGAAAGGACGGCCGCTCGAAAAGGTCGATCGCATTGACCGCCACCACCACATAGAGCGGCAGGCCGATCAGCAGGATCACCAGCGCCCAGCGCCTGCGGGCCTTGTAGCTTAATGCCATCTCGTCTCTCCCCACACCGCTCCCCGCTTCCTTCGGTCGCTCCTCGCCTGTCCTGCGAAGAGAAGGCGAAGCCGCACGATGAGCCGCCGCATCAGTCCGCGAAGGGGTCGGTCACCAGGATCGTGTCATCCCGCTCGGGCGATGTGGACAGTAGCGCGACCGGGCACTGGATCAACTCCTCGATCCGCCGCACGTACTTGATCGCCGCCCCCGGCAGCTCGGCCCAGCTGCGCGCACCGGCGGTCGTTTCGGACCAGCCTTCCATCTCTTCATAGATCGGGGTGCAGCGCGCCTGCTGATCCGCCGCGATGGGCAGATGATCCATCCGCTTGCCGTCCAGATCATAGGCCACGCAGATCTTCAGCGTCTTGAACCCGTCCAGCACATCCAGCTTGGTCAGCGCGATGCCCGACACGCCCGAGGTGGCACAGGTCTGCCGCACCAGCACCGCGTCGAACCAGCCGCAGCGCCGCTTGCGCCCTGTCACCGTGCCGAACTCATGCCCACGCTCGCCCAGGCGTTCCCCATCGGCGTCGAACAGTTCCGCCGGGAACGGGCCTTCGCCGACCCGCGTCGTATAGGCCTTCACGATCCCCAGCACGAAGTCGATGGCCGTCGGCCCCACCCCCGTCCCCGTCGCCGCCTGCCCCGCGATGGTGTTCGAGGACGTCACGTAGGGGTAGGTCCCATAGTCGATGTCCAGAAGCGAGCCCTGCGCGCCCTCGAACAGGATGCGCTTGCCCGCCCGCCGCGCCTCGTTCAGCACCTTCCAGACCGGCCCGGCATAGGGCCTGATCTTCGGCGCGATCTCCAGCAGGCTTGCCTTCAGCGCCGCAGCGTCCACCGGCTCCAGGCCCAGACCTGTGCGCAAGGCGTTGTGGTGGGTCAGAAGCCGCCCGATCCGGGTGTCCAGCGTCGCCGCATCGAACAGGTCCGCCACCCGGATCGCCCGGCGGCCGACCTTGTCCTCGTAGGCCGGGCCGATCCCGCGCCCGGTGGTGCCGATCCTGGCCACCGTCGTCTGCGCCTCGCGGCCCCGGTCCAATTCGCCGTGGATCGGCAGGATCAGGCTGGCGTTCTCGGCCAGCATCAGGTTTTCGGGTGAGATCTGCACCCCCTGCCCGCGCAGCTTGTCGATCTCGGCCACCAGATGCCAGGGGTCGACGACCACACCATTGCCGATGACCGACAGCTTGCCGCCGCGCACGATGCCCGAGGGCAGCAGCGACAGCTTGTAGACCGTCTCGCCGATGACCAGGGTATGCCCGGCATTGTGCCCGCCCTGGAACCGCGCGATCACATCGGCGCGTTCGGACAGCCAGTCGACAAGCTTGCCCTTGCCCTCATCGCCCCACTGGGCACCCACCACGACGACATTGGCCATCACACGCTCTCCCGGTCTTTTGAAACCGCCGCAGCTATAGACGGCGCGCGCTGCCAGGGGAACAGCGAAAACGCCTTGCGCCAGCCCGCCAGCCGCAATGAGATCCGGGCGGCCCGGCCGCAAGCGCCGGCCCTGCGGATCATCGGGCATGCGCTTTACCTTCAGGCCGGCGGTGGCAAGCCCGGCTTCACGCCCGCCCAATCCCGGACAGGCGATCTCGGGGAGGCGACCTCGGGTATGGCGGGATCGTGGCAAAGCCGGTCTGTGCCGAAACACTGGACAAATCCGGCGTCATTTGTCACCCCTGCGGCTGCAACGTCCTGAAAGGCCGCATCATGGGCTTCCTTCTGCGCTGGCTGGGCGCGTTCCTGCTGCTCGCCGCGATCTTCAATCCGACGTCCTGGAACTATGTCACCTGGGCGCGCGGGGCCTGGGGGGAGCAGACGCCGCTGATCGTGTTTCTCGGCCTGATCCTTGCCGTCGCGGCGATGGTCTACCTGGTCGCCACCCTGCGCTCGATCGGCATCCTGGGGGCCATCGTCATCGCCGCGGTCTTCGCCGCCGGGCTGTGGGTGCTGACCGACTGGGGCTTCCTTGGCCTGGACAATTCCGCGCTGAACACCTGGCTTGGCCTGCTGGTCCTGTCGCTGATCCTTGGGGTCGGCATGTCCTGGTCGATCCTGCGCCAGCGCCTGTCGGGCCAGCAAACGACGGACGAGGTCGATGGCTGAGACCGTCCTCTACCTCACCCTCGGCACCAACGACCTGACCCGCGCCACCCGCTTCTGCGATGCGGCCCTCAAGCGGGGGCTCGATGCCCCCCGACTTCGATGACCCCCGACTTCGATGACCCCCGAGACGGCCCTCCCGTTCGGGAGCACTTGCGCGAAGCCAAGCGCCCCCGCCGCCCTTGCGCCCCCGCCGCCCTTGCGCCCCCGTGACCCTTGCGCCCCCGTAGCCCTTGCGCCCCGTGGCCCTTCCGCCTAGATAGGCGCGTCAGCGTTCGGGAAGCCCAATGGAAAACGTCATCCTCACCATCCACCTGATCCTCGCGCTCCTCCTCATCGGTGTGGTGCTCATGCAGCGTTCCGAGGGTGGCGGCCTGGGCATTGGCGGCGGCGGCGGTGGCGGGACCATGTCGGCCCGCGGCGCGGCCACCGCCATGACCAAGCTGACCTGGCTTTTCGCGGTTGCCTTCATCATCACCTCGATCACCCTGACCATCCTTGCGACCCGTGGTGGCGACGGCGGCTCGGTGGTGGACAGTGCGGCGACAGATGCGCCCGCAACCGAGGCCCCGGCCACCGGCGGCGGCCTGGCAGGCACCGGCCTGACCTTGCCCGGCATCGCGACCGACGCCCCCGCCACTCCGCCCCGCGCGGACGAGCCGGCGCCGGCCACCACCCCCTGATCCACAACAGATTGCCCCGATCCCCAGCAACGCCCGCATGATCTAGCGGACCGGGCGTTGCTAACCCTTGCGGGAGTCGCTATACCTCGACTCCCGTGGTGCCGCGATTCCACCCCACCCGAATCGCCGTCTGAATCACGGGAGTCCGCCTTGGCGCGTTACATCTTCATTACCGGCGGCGTTGTCTCCTCCCTCGGCAAGGGTCTTGCCTCCGCTGCCCTGGGCGCACTTCTCCAGGCCCGCGGCTACACCGTGCGCCTGCGCAAGCTTGACCCCTACCTGAACGTCGACCCCGGCACGATGTCACCCTTCGAACATGGCGAGGTTTTCGTCACCGATGATGGCGCCGAGACCGACCTTGACCTTGGCCACTACGAACGCTTCACCGGCGTCCATGCGCGCACCACCGACAGCATCTCCTCGGGCCGGATCTATTCCAACGTGCTGGAGAAGGAACGCCGCGGCGACTATCTGGGCAAGACGATCCAGGTCATCCCCCACGTCACCAACGAGATCAAGGACTTCCTGCGCATCGGCGATGGCGAGGTCGACTTCATGCTCTGCGAGATCGGCGGCACCGTCGGCGACATCGAGGGCCTGCCCTTCTTCGAAGCGATCCGCCAGTTCATCCACGAACGCCCGCGCGGCCAGTCCATCCTGATGCACCTGACGCTGCTGCCGTACCTGGCGGCATCCGGGGAACTCAAGACCAAACCCACCCAGCATTCGGTCAAGGAGCTGCAGTCGATCGGCCTTGCGCCCGACGTCCTGGTCTGCCGCTCCGAACACCCGATCCCGGACCGTGAGCGCGAGAAGATCGCCCTGTTCTGCAACGTCCGCAAGGACCACGTCATCCCGGCCTATGACCTCAAGACGATCTACCAGGCCCCGCTGGCCTACCACCACGCGGGCCTCGACCAGGCCGTGCTGGATGCATTCGGGATCACGCCTGCGCCGAAACCCAACCTTGCGCGGTGGGAGGATGTCATGGACCGCATGACCCACCCGGAAGGCGAGGTGCGCGTCGCCATCGTCGGCAAATACACCCAGCTGGAAGACGCCTACAAATCCATCGCCGAGGCCCTGACCCACGGCGGCATGGCGAACCGCACCCGCGTCCGCGCCGAATGGATCGACGCCGAGATCTTCGAGCGTGAAGACCCCGCCCCCTGGCTGCAGAACTTCCACGCCATCCTGGTGCCCGGCGGCTTTGGCGAGCGGGGCACCGAAGGCAAGATCCGCGCCGCAACCTTCGCCCGCGAAAAGAAGATCCCCTACCTTGGCATCTGCCTTGGCATGCAGATGGCGGTGATCGAAGCCGCGCGGAACCTGGTGGGCGTGAAGAACGCAGGCTCCGAGGAATTCGACCACGAAGCGGGCGCCAAACGGTTTACCCCGGTGGTCTACCACCTCAAGGAATGGGTCCAGGGCAACCACACCGTGACCCGCAAGGCGACCGACGCCAAGGGCGGCACCATGCGTCTGGGGGCCTATACCGCGAACCTCAAGGAAGGCTCTGCCGTCGCGCGCATCTACGGCACCACGGTGATCGAGGAACGCCACCGCCACCGCTATGAGGTCGACATCCAGTACCGCGACCAGCTGGAGAAATGCGGGTTGATCTTCAGCGGCATGTCCCCGGACGGCAAACTGCCCGAGATCGTCGAGGTCAAGGACCACCCCTGGTTCATCGGCGTCCAGTTCCACCCCGAGCTGAAGTCGAAACCCTTCGCACCCCATCCGCTGTTCGCGGACTTCGTCAGGGCGGCGGTAGAGGTCAGCCGGTTGGTGTGACGCCCTCGCGAATGCCCGCCGGGTCGCGCACCGTGCCCGTGTCTTCCAACCCTGACGGAGGTCGCACATGACCAGATTGCATCAGCTTCTCGGCCACATCGACACCAGCAAGATGGGTATCGAAGTCGCGCCATACTTCAATCCGGCCCTGCCGAAGTCGACCTTTGCCAAGGTTCTGACCCTGGATGTCTTCGACACTACCACGCTGAAAGAACGCGCTGCCGAGGATCCATTCATCCAGGACGAAAAGATCGCGTTGATCGAAGATGTCGACCTGGTCGGCGACGCCAGCAACATCGGCAATCTGGTGACCGAGAAGGGCCTTGCCGGCAAGATCGGCTACATCGTCTCGTCGCACAATTTCGAGCACCTGCCCAACCCTATCCGCTTCCTGCACGGCTGCAGCGAAGTGCTGGAGCCGGGCGGTGTCCTTAGCATGGCGGTGCCCGACGCCCGCGCCTGCTTTGACATCTTCCGGATGCCGACGCGTCTGGCCGAATGGCTGGCCGCCTATCATGAGGCGCGGTCGCAACCTTCGCCGGAAACGATTTTCGATTCGGCGTCGAATAACGCCATGCATGTCGGGTTTGGCGTCACCTCGCCTGGTGTCGCCTTGAACTTGGCAAACCCTGCAAAGTTCAGGTTGCAGAGCGACCTGCGCGAGGCCTATGCAGCCTATATCCAGACCCGGCAACAGCCCGGGGCTTACAGGGATGCGCATTGCACCGTAATGCTCCCAGAAACGTTGGAGCTGATGCTGCGCGATCTGCACTATATGGGATTGATGGATCTCGAGATCATCGAGATCTCGCGGACTCATGGCTTCGAGTTCTTCGTCCATCTGCGCAAACCTCTTGCGCCTGGACAGGCCATCGAGAAGGCAGAGCATCTGGCAGTTCGGCAAGCGCTGTTAGAACGGATCACCGCCAATCTCGGCTCTGCCGTCTATCGGCGGGGACGCTTCCTGCCGCTACCCAACCGGGTTGCTCTTCATACCAAGGCGCTGTTCGGGGCGATCATCGGCAGGGAGCGTTTTGCAAAGCTCAGCGCTGCCAACCGGGCGCGGAAGGCCAGGGCGAGATCGTGAAGCGCACGGCAAGTTCCCGGGCTGGCCCGGCGCCGGATCAGCTGTGACCGACCTGGGCCGCATGCGCCATCCGCCCGCCCACCCGGTTACACCTGAAGTCGCCTTCGCGGCTCTCACGCCTTCCGCCTGCTCGCCAGACGCAGTCGCGGCGCAAAGGCTTTCGGCTGGCGTCACTCCCGGCCTCGGGATACACGACTTTGCCGACCCGTCGCCCCTTTCGACACAACCTGCCTTGTCGGCAGGGTTAAGCTGAGCTTCAACAAGGGGGCGCGCGCCGGGGCTTTGCCGCTTTTCAACTGCGGCAAAGCCGGTTAGGCGGGTGCCATGCTTTCCTACCAGCACCTCTACCATGCCGGAAACCTGGCCGACGTGCACAAGCACGCCGTGCTGGCCTGGGTGCTGGATTACCTGACCCGAAAGGACAAGCCGCTGACCTACATCGAGACCCATGCCGGGCGCGGGGTCTATGATCTGGGGGCGGATGAGGCGGTCAAGACCGGCGAGGCGGCGGCAGGCATCGCATTGGCCGAGGCGCTGTTTCCCCCCGACCATCCCTACCGCCAACGGCTGGAGGAGGCGCGGGCGGCCTATGGTCCGATGGCTTATCCGGGGTCGCCGCTGATCGCGGCACTGGGGCTGCGCGAGACGGACAGCCTGCATCTGGCCGAGTTGCACCCGCAGGAAGTCGCGCACCTGAAGGCCGAGGCGAAGGACTGGGGGGCCCATGTCTACCAGCAGGACGGGTTCGACCTGGCGCTGGCGCTGACGCCTCCCACCCCGCGGCGCGGATTGATGCTGATCGACCCCTCGTACGAGGTGAAGGCGGATTACGAAGCCATCCCGCGCCACATGGTCAATCTCCAGCGCAAGTGGAACGTGGGACTTCTGATCCTGTGGTATCCGCTGCTGAAGGGCGCGCCGCACGCTCTCATGCTGCGCGCGCTGGAAACCGCCTTCCCCGACGGCCTGCGCCACGAGGTCCGCTTCCCCCCGGCGCGCGACGGGCATCGGATGGAGGGGTCGGGCCTGTTCCTCGTGAACCCGCCCTACGGACTGGACGAAGAGCTGAAGGCGCTCACATCCCGGTTCACACGGCTTTCCAAGGCCGGACAGAAGCCCTAGGATATCTGCCCATGATCGATCTGCTCCGCCGCCTTCTGGCCCCCGAACCCGCCCGCCTGCCCGAACCCGACGCCCGGCTGGCGCTGGCGACGCTGCTGGTGCGCATCGCCCGCACCGACGGGCTTTACGCCGTCGAGGAGGTGGAGCGGATCGACAAGGTGCTGTCGCGCCGCTACGGGCTTGACCCCTTTGCCAGCGCAAAGCTGCGCACCGAAGCCGAGACCCTCGAACGCGAGGCGCCCGACACCGTGCGGTTCACCCGCGCGCTGAAGGAAGCGGTCCCGCTGGAGGACCGGGCCGAGCTGATGACCGCGCTCTGGTCGGTCGCTCTGGCCGATGGCCAGCGTGAGGCGCATGAGGACCGGCTGGTGCGGCTGGTGGCCAGTCTGCTGGGCCTGACGGACGTGGAATCGGCGCTGGCGCGGCGGAAGGCCGCACAGGAATGATCGCAAGCCTCGGGATGTACGATTTCGGGGCCGCCGTGGCCGCGAATGACCGGCTGTGGACACTGATCCGCACCGGGCTGCGTGGCCGCCGGGTCGCGGCGCCCGAGGCGTTGACGCGGGGCGAGCGTGCGTATTGGGACGCATGGCAGTCGCCGGACCTGATCCTGTCGCAGACCTGCGGCTATCCGTTCCGGGCGCGCCTGCATGGGACGGTGACCTATGTCGGCACCCCGGACTACGGGGTCATGGGCTGCGCTCCGGGGCATTACCGGTCGGTCTTCGTGGTCCGTGCCGACGACCCGCGCGAAAGCCTGGCCGACTGGGACGGTGCGCGGTTCGCCTACAATGAACCCCTGTCGCAGTCCGGTTGGGCCGCGCCCCAGGTTCACGCGGAAAAGCTGGGCATCCGCTTGCCTCCGACGCTGCAGACCGGAAAGCACCGGCTGTCGGCGCGGGCCGTGATCGAGGGCAAGGCCGACATCGCCGCGCTGGACGCGGTGACCCATGCCCTGATGCAGGATGCTGGTCTGGCGCAGGGCCTGCGCGTCATCGGCATGACCGACCCGACGCCGGGTCTGCCTTTCATCACCGCTCTTGGCCGCGACCCCGATCCGGTCTTCGATGCGGTCAGCGAAGCCATCGCGGCGCTGTCGGCACCCGATCGCGCGGTCCTGCATCTGAAAGGCCTGGTGCGGATCGCGGTCGAGGATTACCTGGCCGTGCCCGATCCGCCGTCACCCGGGCAGATTGCCGCGCCGATCTGATCAAATCACCCGCGAGGGACAGGCCAATCGGCCAAATCGCCGTTGCATTGCTGCAAAATCTGCGTCCTACTCGCTACCCAAACCGCTTCCAGACCCGGAACACCATGCCCGACCCAGCCTTCGACACCCCGGTCATCGACATCCACGACCTGCACAAGAGCTATGGCCCGCTGGAGGTGCTGAAAGGCGTCGACCTGATTGCGCCGCGCGGGCATGTGGTGTCGCTGATCGGGTCCTCGGGGTCAGGGAAATCGACGCTTCTGCGCTGCTGCAACCTTCTGGAGGAAAGCCAGCAGGGCGAGATCCGCTTCGAAGGCGAGGCGGTGCGCTGGAAGGGGCAAGGCCACAACCGCCACCCCGCCGACCGCGATCAGGTGACGCGCATCCGGACGAACCTGTCGATGGTGTTCCAGCAGTTCAACCTCTGGTCCCACCTGACCATCCTGCAAAACGTGATGGAAGCGCCGGTGCATGTGCTGAAGCGCGATCCGAAAGAGGTCGAGGAGCGGGCGCGGCACTATCTGGCCAAGGTCGGGATCGGCGAGAAGGCCGACGCCTGGCCTGCTCAGCTGTCGGGCGGGCAGCAGCAGCGCGCGGCCATCGCGCGGGCCTTGTGCATGGAACCGCGGGCGCTGCTGTTCGACGAGCCGACCAGTGCGCTGGACCCCGAGCTGGAGCAGGAAGTCGTCCGCGTGATCAAGGCGCTGGCCGACGAGGGACGGACGATGCTGCTGGTCACGCATGACATGAAGCTGGCGGCGGACACGTCCGACCACGTGATCTTCCTGCACAAGGGCAAGATCGAGGAGCAGGGCCCGCCGGAAAGCCTGTTCGGCAATCCCCGCAGCGAGCGTCTGCGCGGGTTCCTGTCGGCGACGGCAGCCTGATGCCTTGCGTCGGCGCGCTTGCTGCGGCGGTGACCGGGCTGGTCCTGGCCTCGTCCGGGCCGATCACCATCGGCACCGACGCGCCCTTTCCCGAATACACCCATGTCGATGCCTCGGGCGTCATCACCGGCTACGAACGGGACCTGATGGACGAGGTCTGCACCCGCGCCGCGCTGCGCTGCGACTGGGAGCTGGCGAATTTCGACCAGCTGATTCCGGGTGTGATGTCGGGGCGGTTCGACGTGGTGCTGGGCGGGATGGCGGTCACGGACGAACGCCGGGCGCTGGTGGATTTCACCCAGTCCTACCACGGCACCGACCCCGAGGAATGGTACATCGGCCCGCCGGGCGCGCCCGCGCCATCGGCCGCGCTGGTGGGGGTGCAGGCCGGCACCGTGCACGAGGCGCATCTGCGCCGGATGGGCTACCGCAGCTCCGTCTTTGCGACCGAGCCGCAGGTGCTGGAGGCGCTGGCGCTGGGTCAGGTCGAGCTGGCCCTGGGACCGTTCCAGACCCGATCCGACATCCGGGCGTTCCTGGCGGCGAAGGGGATGGACTACCTCTACTCCGAGATGATCCCCGACGACGGCGTGGCAATGGCCGTCTGCAAGGGCAACACCGACCTTCTGGACACGCTGAATGGCGCGCTGGACGCGATGCGTCGCGACGGAACGCTTGCAAGCCTGGAAGCACGCTGGTTCGACTGAACCATTCCTCCATCCGACGTTAAGGGAGACACAAGGATGAAAAGACTGCTGATCGCGACCGCCCTGGTGACCATCGCCGGCGCGGCTTCTGCCCAGGACATCGTGCGCCTGGGCACCGAGGGCGCCTACCCGCCCTACAACTTCATCAACGACGCCGGCGAAGTCGCGGGCTTCGAGCGCGAGTTCGGCGACGAGCTGTGCAAGCGCGCGGGCCTGACCTGCGAGTGGGTGACGAACGATTGGGATTCGATCATCCCGAACCTGCAGTCGGGCAACTACGATGTGATCATCGCGGGGATGAGCATCACCGACGAACGCGAGGAAGTCATCGATTTCAGCGCAGGCTACCTGCCTCCGGCGGCCTCGTCCTACCTGGCGCTGTCGGCGGACACCGACCTGATGTCGGGTCCGGTGGCGGCGCAGACCGGCACGATCCAGGCCTCGTTCATCGCCGAGAACGGGATGCAGTTGGTCGAATACGCGACCCCGGAAGAAACCGTGGCCGCCGTGCGGAACGGCGAGGCGGTCGCCGTGCTGGCCGACAGGGACTATCTGGTGCCGATGGCCAATGAATCGGGCGGCGAGCTTGTGCTGCTGGAACGTGAAGAATCGCTCGGCGGCGGCGTGGGCCTGGGCTTCCGCGACAGTGACGACGCGCTGCGCGAAAAGTTCGATGCGGCGATCAAGTCGATGAAGTGCGACGGCACGCTGGATGCGATGATCACCAGACCCGAATACTTCGGACCCGAGGCCAAGACCTGGGGCGACGCCGGCAAGGAAGGCTGCTAAGCCTTGACCGGGCGGGCCTTCGGGCCCGCCCCTTCCACGACGGGACCCGCGAATGTTCGAAGCCTGCGCCGATCCGAGAGCCATCGAAGGCCTGACCTGGGCCGCCTGCTATCTTACTTCGGGCAAGCATATCGATTTCTACCTGTCGTTCCTGACCGTCCTTCTGCTGCTGGCAATCACCGCGCCGGCCGCGCTTGGCATGGGCTTCCTGGGTGCCACCGCCGCCCGATCCCACATCGCGCCGGTCAGCTGGCTGGGCAAGGTCTACATCTGGATGGTGCGTGGCGTGCCCGACATCATCTTCTTCCTCTTCTTCGTCATCGCGCTGGACCAGGTCATCGAATACGCCAAAAGCCTGGCGGTCTGTGCCGACCACGCCTGGCCCTGGCAGGGGCTGGAGTTCCGCGTCTGCCCCGAAGCCAAGGTTCCGCTGGCCAGATCCTCGGCCTTCTGGCACCAGGCCTATGGCTTCATGCTGGCGGTGGTGACCTTCGCCATCGTCTTCGGCGCCTTCGTGGCGAACGTGATCTTCGGCGCGATGAACGCCGTCCCCCGCGCCCAGCTGGAAACGGCCGAGGCTTACGGGATGAGCCGCGCCCAGGTCTTTCGCCGCATCCTGATGCCGCAGATGTGGATCTATGCGCTGCCGGGACTTGGCAACCTGTGGATGATCCTGATCAAGGCCACGCCGCTGCTGTTCCTGCTGGGCGTCAAGGACATCGTCTTTTACGCCCGCGAACTGGGCGGATCGAAGACGCAGGCCTATGAATACCCGCATGGCGACTGGCGATTGTGGTATTTCCTGGCGCTGATGGTCTTCTACCTGGCCTTCACCCACATCTCCGAGATCGGCATCGCCCGCATCACGCGCAAGCTCAGCCACGGCCAGGCCACGGCCGGCGGTGACGCCCTGCGGAGGGCAGGCGGATGAAGGACCAAAAGTTTTCGAAAACTTTTGCAAATTCCTTCGAAGGAATTTGGCCCGGCCGGGAGATGGCAGCATGAGCATGACCTGCTGGGAAACCATCCAGGCTTACGGCCTGCGGTCCATCGGACTCGGCGAGAACCTGCTGCCGCGGTCCGACTTCACGCTGTGCCAGCAGTTCACCCTGATCGGGTCGGGGATGCTGTGGAACATCTACTTCGGGGTGCTGGCCCTGGTGGCGGGGTTCTTTCTGGCCAATGCCATCGCGCTGGCGAAAGGCGCCCGCAACCCGCTGATCCGCAAGCCCGCCGAATGGTACGTCTTCATTTTCCGCGGCTCGCCGCTCTTCATCCAGTTCTTCCTCGCCTACGAGGCCCTGGTCCTGCTGCCAAACGAGTTCACGCTTTTCGGGGTCGAGGTCGGAACCTCCTGGACCACCCGTGCCTGGGCCGGGGCGCTGCTGGTCCTGTTCCTGAACACCGCCGCCTATTCGGCCGAGATCTTCCACGGCGCGCTGAAGTCGATCCCGAGGGGCGACCTGGAGGCGGCTGAAGCCTACGGCCTGACCGGCTGGAAGAAGTTCATCCGGATCGAATGGCCGACCATGCTGCGGCTGGCCTGGCCTGCCTATACCAACGAGGCGATCTTCCTTTTCCACGCGACGACGCTGGTCTTCTTCAGCGGCTTTCCGGCCTTCGGTCAGATGGGCGATGCGCTGTACTACGCGAACTATTTCGCGGACAAGACCTTCAACCCCTTCATCCCCTATCCCATCGTCGCCTTCTATTTCATCCTTCTGACCCTGGCGGTCACTTTCTTCTACGGTCGGGTGAACCGGCACCTGAACCGGCACCTGCCGTCGAACACACGCAGCAGAATCCGCTTGCGTCCGCAGTTGATCCGGTAGTAGGCTATTTTTGATCAAATTATTCGGGCACCCGCCCGGACCCCGTGGAAGCGCCGAAAACAAGGCCTGTGGGGGTAGGAGATCGAAACAGGGGAAGGACCAAGGGCATGGTCCCATCCTGCGCAGAGGGCGGCCTTCGGGTCGCGGGCGCGGGGGTCGTGCCTTTACCTCGTGACGACATGATGAAGGATTGGCTTAGAAAGCACCCCGATGTGCGGACCATTCGTGTGGCCGCCGTCGATCTGAACGGGCAGGCGCGCGGCAAGCGCATACCCGCCCGATTTGCCGAGAATGTGGTGAAGAACGGAACGCGCTTCCCCTTCTCGGTCCTGAACCTGGACATCTGGGGCGAGGATATCGACGACAGCCCGCTGGTCTTTGAACAGGGCGACGCCGACGGCGTGCTGAAACCGACCGAGCGCGGCTTCATGCCGATGCCCTGGCTGGAGGCACCGACGGCCCTGCTGCCGATCTGGATGTTCCGCGAGAACGGCTCTCCGTACGAGGGCGACCCGCGCCACGCGCTGAACGCCGTCGTGCAGCGCTACAAGGCCAAGGGCCTGACCCCGGTCTGCGCGATGGAGCTGGAATTCTTCCTGATCGACGACAGCGGCAAGACCATGCAGGTCCCCGCCTCGCCCCGGTCGGGCAAGCGCCGCAAGGCCGCCGAGACGCTGTCGATCCGCGCGCTTGACGCCTTCGACACCTTCTTCACCGACCTCTATGACGCCTGCGAGGCGATGGACATCCCGGCCGACACCACCACGTCCGAGACGGGTCTTGGCCAGTTCGAAGTCAACCTGATGCATTGCGACGACGCCCTGCGCGCCGCCGACGATGCCTGGCTGTTCAAGATGCTGGTCAAGGGTCTGGCCCGCCGCCACGGCTTTGCCGCCAGCTTCATGGCCAAGCCCTATTCGGAATATTCCGGGTCCGGTCTGCACACGCATTTCTCGGTTCTCGACCAGAAGGGCGACAACATCTTCGATTCCGGCGGGCCGAAAGGCACCGTGCAACTGCGTCATGCGGTGGCGGGCTGCCTGGCGGCGATGCACGATTCCACGCTGCTCTTCGCGCCGCATTTCAACAGCTACGAACGCCTGGTCCCAGACAAGCACGCGCCCACGGCGATCTCCTGGGGGTATGAGAACCGCACGGCCGCGATCCGCATCCCGGCCGGCAACCCCGCCGCCCGGCGGATCGAGCATCGCGTGGCAGGCGGCGACGTGAACCCCTATCTGATGCTGGCCGCGATCCTTGGGGCCGCGTTAAGCGGCATCGAGGACGAGATGGAACCACCGCCCGCCGTCACCGGCAACGCCTATGCGATGGACCTGCCGCAGATCCCCGCGAACTGGGAAGCCGCGATCGAGGCGTTCGAACATTCGGACATCCTCTATCGCTTCCTGCCCAAGGAGCTGATCCGCAACCTGGTGCAGACCAAGCGGCAGGAACTGCACTACATCGCCGAGCTTTCGCCGGAAGAGCGGCTTGAGCTTTACCTGGATACGGTCTGAGGGCTCCTCGGTCGACCGCGTCTCCTCGTCGCCCCCGCCCGGCGAGGAGAAGGCGAAGCCGCACGACGAGCAGCCCCGCAGCACCCCCCTTGACCGCCCCCACCCTTCGCGCCCACCTTGAGGAAAACCAGAGAGACCAAGATGCAGATCGGCATCCTTCAGACCGGCGAAAGCCCCGATGCGCTGCGCCATCAGGGCGACTACCCGGATTTCTTCGAGACGCTGCTGGCGGGCCGCGGCCTGACCTTCCGCCGCTGGGCCGTCCTGCGCAACGACTTCCCCAGCGACGTGCACGACTGCGACGGCTGGCTGATCACCGGCTCGCGCCACGGCGCCTACGAACCGCACGACTGGATTGCGCCGCTGGAGGACTTCATCCGCCGCGCCTATGCCCAGCATGTGCCGGTGGTGGGCATCTGCTTCGGCCACCAGATCATCGCCCAGGCGATGGGTGGCAAGGTCGAGAAATTCGCAGGCGGCTGGTCCGTCGGTCCGACCGAGTACGATTTCGGCGACCAGACCTTTACGCTGAACGCCTGGCACCAGGACCAGGTGGTCAAGCGGCCGGAAACGGCGAAGGTCCTGGCCTCGACCGCGCTTTGCGAGAACGCGGCGCTGCTTTATGACGACCGCATGTTCACCGTCCAGCCCCACCCGGAATTCCGCAAGGAGTTCATGGCGGGACTGATCCAGCACCGGGGTCCGGGTCTGGTTCCCGACGCGCTGCTTGCCGATGCCACCCAGCGGCTCGACACGCCCACCGACAGCGCGTCGATCGCCGACCGGATCGCGGATTTCTTTCTGAACCGACCTAAGAAAACTGGGGCCGAGAAGCTCCGCGCCTGACCCGTTCGGCCGCGGGGGCCACCCCCAACCAGTGTGACTCATGTCCAAATGGACCGACCAGCTGCCCCAGGCAGCGCGCGACTACATCGGCAACCGCCGGGTAGACGAAGTGGAATGCATCATCGGCGACATCGCCGGGGTGGCGCGCGGAAAGGCGATGCCCGCCGCGAAATTCGGCAAGCAGACCAGCTACTTCCTGCCGAACTCGATCTTCCTGCAGACCATCACCGGCGAATGGGCCGACAACCCGTTCGATGCCTTCACCGAACCCGACATGGTGCTGGAACCCGACTGGTCCACCGCCACCGCCGCGCCCTGGACCGCCGACGTCACGCTACAGGTGATCCATGACGCGAAGGACCAGCAAGGCAGCCTGATCTCCTTCAGCCCCCGCAACGTGCTGCGCCGGATCGTGGAGCTTTACGCCGCGCAAGGCTGGCGCCCGGTTGTCGCACCCGAGATGGAATTCTTCCTGACCGCCCGCAACATCGACCCCAACATGCCGGTCATTCCGCCGATGGGCCGCTCGGGCCGTCGCGCGGCGGGCAAGCAGGCCTATTCGATGTCCGCCGTCGACGAATACGGCAAGGTCATCGACGACATCTACGACTACGCCGAGGCCCAGGGGCTGGAGATCGACGGCATCCTGCAGGAAGGCGGCGCGGGGCAGATCGAGCTGAACCTCGCCCACGGCGACCCGGTGCGGCTGGCTGACGACGTCTTCTTCTTCAAGCGCATGATCCGCGAGGCGGCGCTGCGCCACGACTGCTTTGCCACGTTCATGGCGAAACCCATCGCGGGTGAGCCCGGATCGGCCATGCACATTCACACCTCGGTCGTCGACATCCGCACCGGCAAGAACATCTTCGCGGGACCCAAGGGCGTCGAGACGGAAGCCTTCATGCACTTCATCGGCGGCTTGCAGAAGCACCTGTCGGGCGCGGTCGCCCTGTTCGCGCCCTATGTGAACAGCTACCGCCGCTACGTTCCCGACTTCGCCGCCCCGATCAACCTGGAATGGGGCCGCGACAACCGCACGACAGGCCTGCGCATCCCGGTCTCCAGTTCGGCCGGGCGCCGGGTGGAAAACCGTCTGCCCGGCATGGACTGCAACCCCTATCTCGGCATCGCATCCACCCTGGCCTGCGGCTACCTCGGCCTGATGAACAAGGTCCAGCCACGGCCCGAATTCACCGGCTCGGCCTATATCGACAGCGAGGACATTCCGGTCAATCTGGGCGACGCGCTGGACCTTCTGGACGAGGACGAGGCGCTGAAAGGGGTGATGGGCCATGACTTCGTCAAGGTCTACGACTCGGTCAAGCGCAACGAATACAAGGAATTCCTGCAAGTCATCAGCCCTTGGGAGCGGGAGCATCTCCTGCTCAACGTCTGATGAACCTGCTTCACATCAACGACCGGCGGGGCGACTACCCCGCCAGCTACTATGCCGCCACGGCGGCTCTGCTGGAGCGCTTCCCGATCCTGAAGGGGGCGACCAAAGCCGACGTCTGCGTGGTGGGCGGCGGCTACACCGGGCTGTCGGCGGCACTGCACCTGGCGGAAAAGGGCTTCGACGTCGTTCTGCTGGAGGCGCACCGGGTGGGCTTTGGCGCCTCGGGGCGCAACGGCGGGCAGGTCGGCAGTGGCCAGCGCCAGGACCAGGTCTGGCTTGAAAGGACGGTGGGAAAGCAAGACGCCCATCGCCTCTGGGACCTGGCCGAGGAGGCCAAGACCCTGGTCAAGACCCTGGTCCGCGACCATGCCATGCCCGTCACCTTCCACCCCGGCCTCGCCCATGCCTGCCGCACCGAGGCCGAGGTCCGCGACACCCACGCCTATGCCGAAAAGCTGCACCGCGACTACGGCTACCGGCATCTTGAACCGCTGGACCGCGCGGGCATCCGTCGGCTGATCGGTTCCACCGCATATGTCGGCGGCGAGATCGACCGCGACGCGGGCCACCTGCATCCGCTGAACTACGCCATCGGGCTGGCGCGGGCCGCGGTGAAGGCCGGGGTCCGCATCCACGAACTCAGCGAGGTTCACCGGGTCGAGCCGGGGCCAAGGCCCGTGGTCCGCACCCCCTCGGGCCACGTCGACTGCGCGACGGTGATCCTTGCGGGCAACGGCTACCTTGGGCAACTTTCCCCGAAGGTTTCGGCAAAAGTGATGCCGATCAACAACTTCATCGTCGCAACTGAACCATTGGGTGAAGCGGCGAAGGACCTGCTCTCGGAACCCGTCGCCGTCGCCGACACCCGTTTCGTCGTCAACTACTGGCGGCTTTCCGAGGACAACCGCCTGCTGTTCGGCGGCGGGGAAAGTTATGGCTACCGCTTCCCCGACATCGTCAAGACCGTGTCGAAACCGATGCTGCAGGTCTATCCACAGCTTGCGAAGACCCGGATCACTCATGCCTGGGGCGGCACGCTGGCGATCACGGTGAACCGGATGCCCTGCTTCATGCGTCCCGGCCAGAATGTCCTGTCCGCCTCCGGCTATTCCGGTCACGGCGTTGCGATGGCGACCCTTGCGGGCAAGCTGATGGCCGAGGCGACGGCGGGGCAGCTGGAGCGTTTTGACCTGATGGCAAGCCTGCCGCAGCACCGCTTCCCCGGAGGCGCTGCCCTGCGCTGGCCGCTTCTGGTCAGCGCGATGACCTGGTACGCGATGCGGGACCGGCTGGGTCTCTGAGCCCTCGACTCGTGGGGCCCCAGGGGCCATATCTGTCCCATGTCCCTGCCGAACGGATTCCTCGACGAGCTTCGCACCCGCGTCACGCTTTCCGCCGTCGTCGGCAGGAAAGTCACCTGGGACATGCGCAAGTCGAACCTGGCCAAGGGCGATTTCTGGGCGCCCTGCCCGTTCCACCAGGAAAGATCCGCCAGCTTCCACGTCGATGACCGCAAGGGGTTCTACTACTGCTTCGGCTGCCACGCGAAGGGCGACGCCGTCACCTTCGTCAAGGAATCGGAAAACCTCGGCTTCATGGAAGCGGTCGAGGTCCTGGCCCGCGAGGCCGGGATGCAGATGCCCGCCCGCGACCCCAAGGCCGCCGAACGCGCCGACCGCAGGACGCTGCTGCAACAGGTGATGGACGAGGCGGTGAAGTTCTACCGTCTGCAACTGAAGACCGCCGCCGGGGCCGAGGCGCGGGCCTACCTGTCGCAGAAACGCCGCCTGACCGAACCGGCCTGGGACCGCTGGGACATCGGCTGGGCCCCGAACAGCCGCCACGCGCTGAAGGATGCGCTGGCGGCCAAGGGCGTCTCGCCCGACCTGATGGTCGCCTCGGGCCTGATCGCCAGGGGCGAGGACGGCAGCCTTTACGACCGTTTCCGCGCGCGCATCATCTTCCCGATCAACGACCCCCGCGGCCGCCCGATCAGCCTTGGCGGCCGCAGCCTGGACCCCAATGCACAGGCCAAATACCTCAACGGCCCCGAAACAGAGCTCTTCGACAAGGGCCGCAGCCTGTTCAACCACTCCCCCGCGCGCGAGGCGGCGGGCAAGGGCAAGCCCCTGATCGTGGCCGAAGGCTACATGGACGTGATCGCGCTGTCCGAGGCCGGGTTCACCGCCGCCATCGCCCCCCTTGGCACCGCCGTCACCGAAGAGCAGCTGCGCATGATCTGGCGCATCGCGGACGAGCCGATCGTGGCGCTGGACGGCGACGCTGCCGGCATCAAGGCCGCGCAGCGGGTCATCGACCTTGCCCTGCCGATGCTCGAGGCGGGGAAGGCGCTGCGCTTTGCCGTCCTGCCCGGCGGGATGGACCCGGATGACCTGCTCCGCGCACAGGGCACGCCCGCGATGCAGGCGGTGCTGGACCAGGCCAGACCGATGGTCCAGCTTCTGTGGCAGCGCGAGACCGAGGGCCGCGTCTTCGACAGCCCCGAACGCCGCGCCTCGCTGGACAAGACCCTGCGCGGCCACCTGGCACGCATCGCCGATGCCTCGATCCGCAACCATTATGCCGAGGAGATGAAGCGTCTGCGGCGCGAGCTGTTCGGCACCGCTCAGGCCCGCCCCTTCCAGCCCGGTCCCTTCCGCGGTCGCGGCAAGTATGCGCCCCCCGGCGGCGCGCTGGCCTCGACCCGATCCTCGCTTCTGGCCCAGGGCTCGGGGCCGGTCGACGAGATCCTGCGCGAAGCGGTGATTCTCGCGACCTGCATCCTGCACCCGACGCTGATCCACCGCTTCGAATCGGCGCTGGAGCGGCTGGACCTGACCGGCGAGGATCATGAGACCCTGCGCCAGATGATCCTGGCCGGAGCCGACTGGCCCGACCTGCACCACCGCATCGCACAATCGGCGCCCGCTGCACTTGACGCGCTTCTTTCGCGACCCCATGTCGCCATCGCCCCCCCGGTGCGCAACCGCGACGATGACAGGCTTGCCGCCCTCTGCCTGGCCGAGGAACTGGCCAAACTGGAAGCCCGCCGGGGCGCAAGACGCGAAATAGAAGACGCAATGGAGGATATGGACGGCCTGCCCGACGAGGGCCTGACCTGGCGGCTGTCCCAGGCCGCCGAAGCCCGCCACCGGTCGGAAAAGGGCGGCACCAAAGACAGCTCGGACCTGGGCGAAGACCGCACCGCACTGTCAAGACATCTGCAATCCCTGATCGATAGCCAGGTCTGGGTCAAGAAAAACCGCTGATTCGGCCTTTCCCCCGGCCTGATTCGCGTTATTGATTCGACCAGCCCCGCCTTGATTCGCTTACCAGCCCCGATTCGCCTTATGGAGACCCAATGGCCCTCAAGGACACCGACGACGCCAAGCCGGACACCGACGACGCGGACGTCTCGCTCGACATGAGCCAGGCGGCGGTCAAGAAGATGATCGCCGACGCCAAGGAACGCGGCTACATCACCTATGACCAGCTGAACACGGTCCTGCCGCCCGAACAGGTGTCCTCCGAGCAGATCGAGGACGTGATGTCGATGCTGTCCGAGATGGGCATCAACATCATCGAGGACGAAGAGGTCGAGGAAGGCGAGGCCCCGGCGGGCGAGCTGGTCGAAACCTCGACCAGCCGCGAAATCGCCGTTGCGGGCACCACCACGGAAACGCTGGACCGCACCGACGACCCGGTACGGATGTACCTGCGCGAGATGGGCAGCGTCGAACTTCTGTCGCGAGAGGGCGAAATCGCCATCGCCAAGCGGATCGAGGCTGGCCGCAACACGATGATCGCCGGGCTTTGCGAAAGCCCGCTGACCTTCCAGGCCATCATCATCTGGCGCGACGAACTGCTGTCCGAAGAGATCCTGCTGCGCGACGTGATCGATCTGGAAGCCACCTTCGGAAGGTCCCTGGACGGCGAGGAAGGTGAACTTGACGGCGCGGCTCTGGACGACGTGGGCGTGGGCGAAGCAGCCCCCCGCAGGTCCGCCAGCGCCGAGCCGGAGCTGGACGCCGACGGCAACCCGATCATGGCCGAACTGGACGAGGACGAGGACGACGAGGCCTCGAACATGTCGCTTGCCGCGATGGAGGCCGCGCTGAAGCCGCGCGTGCTGGAAACGCTGGACCTGATCGCCCGCGACTATGACAAGCTGGCCGGAATGCAGCAGTTGCGGATGGATGCGACGCTGTCCTCGACCCACCGCTTTTCCACTGCCGACGAGGCTGCCTATCAGAAGCTGCGCTCGGAAATCGTGCTGCTGGTGAACGAGCTACACCTGAACAACAGCCGGATCGAGGCGCTGATCGACCAGCTGTACGGCATCAACAAGCGGATCATGTCGATCAACTCGGGCATGGTGAAGCTGGCCGATGCCGCCCGGATCAACCGGCAGGAGTTCATCCAGGAATACCAGGGCTACGAGCTTGACCCGTCCTGGCTGGACCGGATGGCGCGGAAAGCCGGACGCGGCTGGCAGGCGCTGATCGAACGGTCGCGCGAGAAGGTTGAAGAGCTGCGCACCGAAATGGCGCAGGTCGGCCAGTATATCGGCGTCGACATCAGCGAATTCCGCCGGATCGTGAACCAGGTCCAGAAGGGCGAGAAAGAGGCACGCCAGGCCAAGAAGGAAATGGTCGAGGCGAACCTGCGTCTGGTGATCTCGATTGCCAAGAAATACACCAACCGCGGGCTGCAATTCCTTGATCTCATTCAGGAAGGCAACATCGGCCTGATGAAGGCGGTGGACAAGTTCGAATACCGCCGCGGCTACAAGTTCAGCACCTACGCGACCTGGTGGATCCGTCAGGCGATAACCCGCTCCATCGCCGACCAGGCCCGCACGATCCGCATCCCGGTCCACATGATCGAGACGATCAACAAGCTGGTCCGCACCGGCCGCCAGATGCTGCACGAAATCGGCCGCGAGCCGACGCCCGAGGAGTTGGCCGAAAAGCTGCAGATGCCGCTGGAAAAGGTCCGCAAGGTGATGAAGATCGCCAAGGAACCGATCAGCCTGGAAACCCCCATCGGCGACGAGGAAGACAGCCAGCTTGGCGACTTCATCGAGGACAAGAACGCGATCCTGCCCCTGGACAGCGCCATTCAGGAGAACCTGAAGGAAACCACGACCCGCGTCCTGGCCTCGCTGACCCCGCGTGAGGAACGTGTCCTGCGGATGCGGTTTGGCATCGGCATGAACACGGATCACACGCTTGAGGAAGTCGGCCAGCAGTTCAGCGTCACCCGCGAACGCATCCGCCAGATCGAGGCGAAGGCGCTGCGCAAGCTGAAGCACCCGTCGCGGAGCCGGAAGCTTCGTTCGTTCCTGGATCAGTGAGTGGCCCGGTCTTGAACATCGCCGACCTGCGCGACGAAATCGCTTCCGCAGACGTGAAGGCTGCCTTTGACGTGATCGTCGAGGGGTTTTCGACCTCGGGGGACTTCTCTGTGGCTGCGCACGAACAGGGTTTTCTCAACAGCCTGCGGGTGAAGCGGGACGAGGAGTTCTGCTTTGCCGCAATTCCGAATGACGAGTGGGTTCTGACCTATATCCGCAGACCCGAACTGCGGCGGGGAAAGATCAAGCCGGAAATGGTGATGGCGGCCTTCCCGGAAGCCCGCCTGACCAACAGCGGCGAAGTCACCTTGCGCATTCCGGATGCCGGAACCGCTCTGCGCTGGCTTGAGCTGATCAAGGCGGCCGACAGCGGCGACGGGTCCTAGTCTCCCTGCCCTTCGGTGCTTTGCCCGGCGCAGCAACCCCTGCGCCGCAGCAGGCCGTAATCCCGTTGTGCCGGCTGTGCCGTCGCCGCAGGCTGCCGTGCAAGGACCCTGGCACGGCCACGCCGATGGATGGGTTGAACGACCCGAAGGCCGGAACGGGCAGTGCTGGGACATGGACAGCCGGACCTGGGGTCTCTGCACCTAGGCAGGCGGGGGGATCACCGCCTCCCAGGCCTCGCCCATCGCCAGGATGCAGGCGGTGCCGTTGGCGTGGCTTTGCACCAGGGTCCAGTCACCCGAGGCCCTGGTCCAGACCTCCAGCACCGTCTCGGCGTCGCGCAGGCCCGACCCCGTCACCTCGGCCCCCGACAGGCGCTGAAAAAGCTCGGCGCGGGGGACGCAGATCACCTCGGCAATCGGGTTTTGCCCCACCGCAGGGGTCGCCAAGGCCAGCAAAGGGATGATTCGCCACCACATGCATGGAATCGTAACACGGGTGTGACGATTTTCATGCGGGATTTCCGTCTAGCCCGTGTCCTCGACAAAGGGCCAGACCGGATAGCTCAGGCCAGCCGCCAGCAGGATCGCGCGCAGGCGCAAGGCTTCGACCCGCATCCGGCCCGACCAGGCCAGCATGTCGGTGTTGGCGCGACCGGGGGCATTCGCCTCGGCAAAGCGGGAGTCCAGTTTGGTGCGCTTGCGCTCTGCGTCCTGCGAATTGGCATGGCCACGGTTGCGCTTTTCCTGAAACTCTTCCAGCGACTTGACCATGTAGTGGTGCAGCACCGCCACCTCGGTGTCGATCGACCGCATGATCTGGCCGTTGGAAAACTCTGCGTCCCACCCGGATGGCGAGACATAGCGCCCTTCGGCCACCTCGACGCGGTGGATGCCAGTGCCCGACAGCCTTTCGCGCCGCCCGATGGACTTCATGCTGCGGTTGTGAGGATCGTGCCGCCGCAGGGATTCGGTAAAGCGTTCCATCACCGGCGCGGCGCGATAGCGCTCCTGCCCGCCGCTGTTGAAGACGACCCAGTTGATCGCAACCGCGGTCACGTCATCGCCGAACCGAGCAAGGAAGTCCGCGATGCTGGCGTCCTGGCGCAGCAGAAGGAACTCATCCGCGTCGAAATAGCCGATCCAGTCGACGGTCGAATGGACGCGCATATGTTCATACGCCAGCCGCTGCGGTCGCGCGCCCACTGTGTGGGGCCAGTCAAGCCGCAGGATTTCACCTGCATCGTCAAGCGCTTGCAGAACCTCGCCGGTCCCGTCGGTGCTTTCGTTGTCATAGATGACAAAGTCGGTGAACCCAAGCGCCTTGTAATGCGCAAGCCATTCCACCACCGAGCGGATCTCGTTCCGGACGATGCCGCACAATGCGATGCTTGCCACGCCACGCCCCTTGCCCTTTGCCGGCGTTCAAGAGCCGCGCCTTTGCCCGGCCCCATCTATGCACCCGCGGACCGCCGGTTCAAGCCATGCCGGCCCCAAGCCAGGCCAGCCCTGAGTCCCGCCCGCCACAGTCCGGGCCCCATATTCTGGGGCGCAAATATATGCCTTCCCCAAATCCACGGCCCTCTCCTATAGTCAGTGGGGGAAACCGGGGAACACACCCGGCCTTGAGGCAGGTATAACCATAAGCGAGGAGGGGGCCGATGCGCTGCCCATTCTGCGGCAACATCGACACGCAAGTGAAGGATTCGCGGCCTGCGGAGGATCATGTCTCGATCCGTCGCCGCCGCTTCTGTCCGGCCTGCGGCGGCCGCTTCACCACCTATGAACGCGTGCAACTGCGTGATCTCGTGGTCATCAAGTCCTCGGGCAAGCGCGAGGATTTCGACCGCTCGAAACTGGAACGTTCGATCCGGATCGCGATGCAGAAGCGCCCGATCGACCCCGAACGCATCGACCAGATGATCAGCGGGATCGTGCGGCGGCTGGAAAGCCTGGGCGACACCGACATCCCGTCGAAAACCATCGGCGAGATCGTGATGGAAAGCCTGGCGCGGATCGACACTGTGGCCTATGTGCGATTTGCCAGCGTTTACAAGAACTTCCAGACCGCGGATGATTTCGACGGTTTCGTCTCCGAGCTGCGGCCCGGCGCGACCAGCGAAGAGTGAGCGACGAAGGGCACATGGCCCACGCCCTGCGCCTTGCGGCGCGGGGTCTTGGGACTGTCTGGCCGAACCCGGCGGTGGGCTGCGTGCTGGTCAAGGATGGCCTGGTGGTGGGGCGCGGCTGGACCCAGCCCGGCGGGCGTCCGCATGCCGAAGTCCGCGCCCTGCAGCAGGCCGGGGCAGCGGCCAGGGGGGCGACGGCCCATGTCACGCTGGAGCCCTGCGCCCATCACGGCCAGACCCCCCCTTGTGCCGAGGCGCTGATCGCGGCCGGGGTGGCCCGCGTTGTCACCGCGCTGACCGATCCCGACCCCCGCGTCTCGGGCAAGGGGCACCGGATGCTGCGCGCCGCCGGGATCGTGGTAAGCGAAGGCGTCCTGACGGCCGAGGCGACCCAGCTGAACGCGGGGTTCCTGAAGCGGGTGATCCGTGGCCTGCCCTTTGTCACCCTGAAGCTTGCCGCCACGCTGGACGGCCGCATTGCCACGGCAACGGGTGAATCCCGCTGGATCACCGGGCCGCAGTCCCGGCGCAAGGTTCACGCCCTTCGTCTGTCGCATGATGCGGTGATGGTCGGCTCGGGCACGGCGCTGGCGGACGACCCTGACCTCACCGTCCGCGACCTGGGCGCGCCCTGGCAGCCGGTGCGCATCGTGCTGGACCGCGCGCTCTGCCACGATCCGGCCAGCCGCCTTGGCCGAACCGCCACGGCCAGTCCGGTCTGGCTGCTGCATGGCCCCGCCGCCTCCGATGCGCGCCGGGCCGCCTGGTCGGCGACAGGAGCGACGCTGATCGAGGTGGCCGAGGCCGAGGGCGGGCTGGATCTGACCGCAGCCCTGTCGGCTCTGGCCCAAAGGGGTATCACGCGCATCCTGAGCGAGGGCGGCGGCACCGTGGCGGCCGGATTGCTGACGGCAGGGCTGGTGGACGAGCTTGCGCTTTTCACCGGGGCCGTCCTGATCGGCGCCGATGGCCGTCCCGCCTTGGGAGCCTTGGGTCTTGCCGCACTTGCCGCCGCATCCCGCCCGGTCTTGCGCGAAACCCAGGTGCTGGGACCCGACCTTTATTCCCTTTGGTCCCTGGACTGACCGGGCGCCGGGACCTCCTCGCTGTCCAGCGCGGGAGTGAAGGCGTCTTCGGCCAGGACCAGCCTGACCGCCTCGGCCACGGTGTCCTGACATCCGGCGCAGACCTCGTAGAACACATGGGTCGGGTGCCGTTCGCCGATATTGTCGCAGCTGGTCCAGTCCTGCGCGCCGCCAAAACGGATGTCGCCGCAGAAGCTGCACTTGCAGTCCTTTGCATTGGGATCGTAGTGCCAGATGTTCAGCGGTGGCGAGAAGTGCCAGGCGTCCTTCAGGTCATGCACCATCAGCGCCCGTTCGTCCTTCATCGGCTGGATCGTCAGCTGATAGGTCCGGGCCATGCTGGGCGAATCGCAGCGATACTGAACCCGGACCGGGCGCTTGGTCTGCAACACGGTCTCGACCAGCCGCGCCGTCAGCCTGCGCGTGTCGTCACCGGCGATATGGGCCAGGATCGACGTGGAAAGGACATGGTTCGCAAGCGCATGCTGAGCCGCGTTCTGCAGGGCGAACTCATCCCATTCTCCGCCCACCCAAAGCAGCCGGAACTCGCTGTCTACAACTGCGTAGACCTGCTGGAACTTCACTGCTGCCGTCCTCCCAAGCGCCTTCCGCCAGCGAAGATAGCACGGTCCGCACGGAATGCTGCTAGAAGTTTACACTTCTGCAGCTTTTTTGGACTGGTTTGACATCGACTGTCAGCGCAACCTGACAACCTGGGCCGTGGCCGTCCTGGCCAGCGTGCCCCGCGTCATCGCGGCGATATCGGCTGCGGCCAGACCGGCCCAGGCATACATCTGGGTCGGGCTGGCCTGGTCGATGAAGCGGTCCGGCAGGGTCATCGTCCGCACCGGCGCACCGCGATCCAGTTGTCCGCTCATCGCCAGATGATGCAGGACCATCGCCCCGAAACCGCCGGTCGAGCCTTGCTCGACCGTGATCAGGCTGCGGTGGTCGCGGTAAAGCCGGTCGATCAGCGCGATGTCCAGCGGCTTGGCAAAGCGGGCGTCGGCGACGGTGACGGAAATGCCCTCGGCCTCGAGGATGGTCGCGGCGGCCAGTGCTTCGGACAGTTGTGCGCCGAAGGACAGGATCGCGACATCGCTACCCTCGCGTAAGGTCCGGCCGCGGCCGATCTCCAGCGGCACGCCCCGGTCGGGCATCGGCACGCCCATCCCCTCGCCCCGCGGATAGCGCAGGGCAATCGGGCCGTGGTCGTGTGCGGCGGCGGTGGCGATCATGTGGACAAGGTCCGCCTCGTCCCCTGCCGCCATCACCGTCATGTTCGGCAGGTTCGCCAGAAACATCACGTCGAAGGCCCCGGCATGGGTCGCGCCATCCTGGCCGACCAGCCCGGCGCGGTCGATGGCAAAGCGCACCGGCAGGTTCTGCAGGGCGACGTCGTGGATGATCTGGTCGTAGCCGCGTTGCAGGAAGCTGGAATAGATCGCGCAGAAGGGCCGCATCCCGCCCGCCGCCAGACCGGCCGCGAAGGTCACGCCGTGCTGTTCGGCGATGCCCACATCAAAGACCCGCGCCGGAAAGCGCTTTTGCATCACGTCAAGCCCGGTGCCCCCCGGCATCGCCGCGGTGATCGCCACGATCCGCGGATCGCGCGCGGCCTCGTCCGTCAGGGTCTGGCCGAAGACCGCCGTGTAGTTCGGCGCGTTGGCAGGCGTCTTGTGCTGCTTGCCGGTCGCGATGTCGAACTTCGCCACGCCGTGATACTTGTCGTCCGCGCCTTCCGCAGGGCCGTAGCCATTGCCCTTCTTGGTCACCACATGCAGCAGGACCGGGCCATCGGCATGGGCGCGCATCGACCGCAAGGCATGCAGCAGCATCGGCACGTCATGGCCGTTGACCGGGCCGAAGTAGGAAAAGCCCAGCTTCTCGAACAGGGTCACGCCGCCAGGCCGGTCGCCGACCAGCTCGCGCGCCCGCCGCGCGCCTTCGCGCAGGGGGCCGGGAAGGTGATCCTCCAGCCCTTCGGCAATCGCCTTCAGCGTCGCCAGCGGGCCCTTGCCGGCGATGGAATTCAGGTAGGTCTGCATCGCGCCCACGGGTGGGGCGATGGACATGTCGTTGTCGTTCAGGACCACGAACAACCGCTTGCCCAGATGGCCCGCGTGGTTCATCGCCTCATAGGCCATGCCGGCGGTGATCGCGCCGTCTCCGATGACGGCAACTGTGTCGCCCACCGGCTGCCCCATCTCGCGCGCCATGGCAAAGCCAAGCGCCGCAGAAATCGAGGTCGAGGAATGTGCCGCCCCGAACGGGTCGTAGTCGCTTTCCGACCGCTTGGTGAAACCGCTGAGTCCCTCGGCCTGACGCAGGGTCAGCATCCGGTGACGGCGGCCGGTCAGGATCTTGTGCGGATAGCACTGGTGGCCCACGTCCCAGATCAGCTTGTCGCGCGGGGTGTCGAAGACCGCATGCAGCGCCACGGTCAGCTCGACCACACCCAGCGACGATCCAAGGTGCCCGCCGGTCTGGCTGACCACCTCGATCACCTCTCGGCGCAATTCGTCGGCCAGCTGCGTCAGGTCCCGGTCGGCAAGCGCCCGCAGGTCGGCGGGGCTGGCGACGCGGTCAAGCATCGGCTTTTCCGTGAAGGCTGGACTGGAACCGGCTGCGGTCATGGTTCGCTCCTTTCGGGCAAAGGGTGCCGTGTGGGTTCAGGCCACACGGCACAAGTGCCTGTCGTCAGACAGGAAGGGAACCGGGGCCCGGAGGTCCCGACATCCGGACCCGTGGGAGGGTCAGGATCGGCATGCCGGGCCCGAAGCACCGCCTCGGGCCCGGGCTGTCTCAGGCCAGGTCGTGACCCTCGGCCACATAGGGGGCATCCAGCGCCCCGAAGGGCGACGGAGTCTGGCGGCTTTCTTCCGGCAGCAGCAGGCCGACCAGGTAGATCGCCCACAGGGCCAGCCCGATGGCGATGACGAAGGCGGCGGCGTAACCGGCGCCTTTCAGCATCTGTCCCAGGCTCCAGAAGACAAGGTTGGTCTGCTTGGTCTCTTCGAAGTAATCGTTCGGCATTTCGACCTCCTTAGTCGAGCGGCGCGTAGCCGTGCTCTTGTGCCCAGACATACCAGTTGTCGACGACCGTGCCCGTCAGCAGGATGCCGATGCCGCCGGTCAGCGTGACCAGCACGGCAAACCACCAGGCCCAGCGGTGGATCCCTTCCATCGTCGCGTTGAACCCCATGGTCCAGCGCCAGAACAGGGCCGCCCGTTCCGAAGCCGTGCCGCGGTCGGCGATCTGCTCAAGTTCCCGGTCGCCGCCAAAGCGGCTGACGGCCAGGATCGTCGCGCCGTGCATCGCGAACAACAGGGCCGATCCGTAAAGGAAGACGATGCTCAGCGCGTGGAACGGGTTGTAGAACAGGTTGCCGTATTGCAGCGAAAAGTTGTTGGTCCAGTCGAGGTGGCTGAAGATGCCGTAAGGCACCGCGTGCGACCACGACCCCATCAGGATCGGCCGGAAGAGGCCCAGCACCAGGAAAAGCCAGATCGCCGAGGCGAAGGCCCAGGCCACATGCTTGCCCATCCCCAGGGCCTGAGCCCGCAGATAGGTGCGGACCCACCAGGCGCAGACGCTGACCAGCAGGAAGAAGCTGGCGATGATCCAGACGCCCCCCTCGGCCAGAGGGGCGAAGCCCAGGCCATATTCCTCGGCCGGCGGCTCCAGGCTGAACCAGAAGAGGTCGCGCAGGAACACCGCCGGGTTGAAGCCCGCCTGATACCAGTACCAGATGCCGACGGTGAAGAACCAGGCCGCCCCTGCCGCCAGCGAGATCACCCCCATCGTGCCCAGATAGATGGGCCCAAGCTGGGCATTGCCGAACCAGCCGGCCAGGTTCGAGAAGCTGGCCCCCCTGGTGCGGTTCGACAGCTCGACCTCCTCGGTCAGCCCCATTTCGGGGGCGCCGCGGACCTGAACTTGGGTGAAGATGTTCTGATACTCAGCCATTTACGCCTCCCTCGATGCCAGCCCACCAGGGCAGCTGCAGCCACCAGTCCCACCAGACGACCCATTGGTCGAACCAGATCGTGCCCGAGATCACGATGCAGATCGCCGACCAGAAGCCCGCGTTCAGCGCCAACAGAAGGCCCAGGCGGTGGATGCCCAAGGTGCCGACCGAATAGCCGATCAGGTCACGGAAGTAGGTGTCCTCGTGATCCGGCGTCCGCATTTCGCGGCCCTTTTCAGGGTTGGCCGCCGACAGGATCAGCGCGCCATGCAGGGCAAGCGCCAGCGCCGTGGTGAAGAAGAAGCTCACCGCAAGCATGTGCGCCGGGTTGTAGTGGAAGTTGCCGTAGGTGTAGCCGGTGTTGGACACCCAATCGAGGTGCGTCCAGATCCCGTAAGGGAAGGCATAGCCCCACGAGCCCATCAGAACCGGGCGGATCACCACCAGGGTCACATAGGCGAAGATCGCGACACCGAAGGCGAAGGGCACATGATACCCGATGCCAAGCTTGCGGCAGATCTCGACTTCCCGCAGGGCCCAGGCCACGAAGGCTCCGATCGCGCAGATCGTGATGATCTGCCAAAGCCCGCCTTCGCGCAGCGGCGCCATCGCCAGGCCCATTTCCACTGGCGGCGGGTTGATCGAGATCAGCCAGGGGTTCCAGGTCCCCTGCAGCACGGCGCCGTACAGGATCAGCATGGTGCCAAGCGCTGCGAAGAAGAAGGTCAGGACCCCGAAGAACCCGACATAGAAGGGGCCGACCCAGAAGTCGAACAGGTTGCCCCCGATCAGCGTGCCGCCGGGCACGCGGTATTTCCGTTCGAAGCTGAGCAGTGCCATGCTTCCCTCTCGCTTTTCTGCCGGTCAATGCCGCCGTCGGGCGCAGGCGGTCGGCGTGCCGGATGTGGGTCAGACGTCAGGTTGCCAGGGGCGGCGGGCAGATCGCTGCGCCGCCCCCGACGATATGCAGGACCTTATTCGCTGGCTGCTTCCGCCGCGACGTAGCCATGCTTGGCTGCCGCGATTTCGAACCAGTTGAAGGCCGGCGTGCTGAGCAGCACGAGGTGGATCATTGCCGCCAGGAGGAACAGGAAGACGCCCTGTGCCACGAAGACGCGACGAGGATCGAAGATCAGCCAGATTTTGTAGAACTTGGACATTTCTCGTTCCTCCTCAGAACCACGGACGCCAGATGTAGACCGCCAGGTGAGCAACCACGGCGATGACTGTGAACAGCCAAAGCCCGCTCATGTAGACGGAATGCAGCTCTTGCGCCTGCTCGTCGGTGAGACCTGTGAAACTCAGGTCGGATTTATCAGCCATGTTATCCTCCGAAGGGGTTGACTGACGCCGCATACCCTGCGGCTGGGTTCACGGGACAGCGGACTGCTGCTCCGTCTGGTCCGGAAAGGCCGGGGGTTACACCCCGCCCCTCCCGAAGGCTTCACCGGACGGGCGGGCGCACCGCGTCGGGTCTTCTGATCCGCCTTTTCAGGGGCGGAAGATCGAGGGCGTGATCTCCTCGGCGTCGCGCAGCGCGCGCGCCAGGGGACCTTGTGCCGGAAGGCTCATGTGGCGGAGAGCCGAGCCAGACCAGGCACTGCACCGGCAGCGCAAGGATCAGGATCAGCCCGAAGTAGGTGGCATACTCTGCCCTGGGCGTGCGCTTTGGCGGCGTCTTGAGATGGACGTGGCTGATGTAGCTTTGGTCGCTCATGCTTTCTCTCCCCTTGTCACGTCCCCGCCGGGCTTGCGCCCGACAGGGTTTCGACGAATTCCAGGATCACCCGCTCGGCCCCGTGGTCGAGCGCGGTCTTCTCGGCCGCATCGCGCAGGCTGCGGGCGGCGGAAATGCGGGTCAGCACCGGGTGCTGCTGCAGGATGCGGTCCAGCGCCAGCTGGGCGTCGGTGTCCCAGGGCATGTCGCGGCGCAGCGTCGTCGGCGTGGCCGCCGCGCTGTCCATCTCGGACCCCAGCGGCAAGATGTGGAACAGCGCGTCGAAAAGCCCGTTGCACACTTCCTGCAAGAGGTAGACCGCACCCGCGTAGCCCATGAACGGCGTCCCCGTGGCGCGACGGATCGCGGCGCCTGGGAAGCTGGCGGGGATGAAACTGGGGGCCGGACCCCCAAAGGATCCGGGCCCGCCCTTCAGCTCGGCCAGATACATCTTCTCGTTGATCGACCCCATCACGATCAGCGGCCGGTGCTGCTTCAGCAACGCGCGCACGCCTTCGTTGTTGGTCTTCTGCCCGGCAAGCCGCGGCACCGCAAAGGCGCAGGGCAGGCCCAGGTCGTCCTCCAGATACTTGCGGATGCCGCGCGTGTAGGTCTCGTTCGCGACGATGGCGAAGCTGGCCGTCGCAAAGAAATCCTGCGTGACCGACCGCCACAGGTCCCACAGCGGCTTCAGCGTCGAGTGTTTCTCGCGCTCGATGAACGGCTCGGGGTCCAGCCCCAGCATCTCGCCCAGCGTCCGCAGGAACAGGGTCGTCGAGTCCAGCCCGATGGGCGCCTGCAGATATGGCTTGCCCAGACATTCGGCCAGACCCCGCCCGAACTCGCGGTACATCACCACATTGGCGTCGGCGTTGACCAGGTTCCGCATCTCGGCCAGATGCGCGCCAAGCGGCATCACCATGTTGATCTCGGCCCCGATGCCTTCGACCAGACGCCGGATTTCGGCCAGGTCCGAGGCCATGTTGAAGGTGCCGTACATCGGCCCCAGGAGATTGACGCGCGGCTTCTGGCCGGGATCGCGAGCGGTTTCCGGCGGCATCCGGCCCTTGGTCATCCCGAATTCGGTGAAGATCCAGGTCATCGCCCGGTCGGCGCACTGCCACTGATCCTCGTCGATGGTCCGCGGCAGGAAGCGCTGGATATTGGTGCCCGCAGGCGTCACGCCCCCGCCGATCATCTCGGCAATCGACCCCGTGACCACGACCGCAGGCAGCGCCGGGTCCAGGGTCTTCCAGGCCCGCGCCATCGAGGTTTCGGTCCCAGAGGTCATCTCGCCTTCGCCCAAGCCCGTCACCACGATGGGCAACTCATGCGGCGGCAAGGCGTCGGTGTAGTGCAGGACCGACGTGACCGGCAGGTTCTCGCAGCCCACGGGTCCGTCGATGACCACCTGCAACCCCTTGACGGCGCAGAAGGCATAGATCGCCCCCCAGTAGCCGCCCGCCCGGTCATGATCCTGGATCAGCATGGCACCACCTCCGCCAGCCGGGGGCCGCAAATCTTTTCGAAAAGATTTGCAAATTCCTTCGAAGGAATTTGGCGCGGGTGGAAGCGGCAGAGCGTCATATCATCTCCTCCGCCTTCGCAGCCTTGGCCGCCTTGTCGAGTTTCTTCTGGTGGATCGCCCGGAAATCCGGCCGCAGGTTCGGCGCACCTTCCCAGATGCCCGCCGTATCACCCGCCCCCACCCCTTTGAAAAAGGCTTTCATGCCTTCCATCCGGGTCTTGTTGCCCATCGCCGCGTTCACGACCTGCGCCAGCGACCCTGCCCCCGCCGGTCCCATCAGGGGCCGGGCGGAAATCAGGTTGGTGAAGTACAGCGAAGGGACCCCGCGCTCCTTGGCCTTCTGCACGACCGGAGTCGTCCCGACCGCCAGATCCGGCTTGAACGCCTCCATCGCGGCCAGGTCGTCCTCCAGGCTGGCGCGGTATTTCACCACGCAGCCCTTGGCCTCCAGCCAGGCGCGGTCGGCGGCCGACCACTCGTTCCGCGCGCAGGCCGTGCCGACGTAAGGCACATCCGCGCCGCTTTCGATCAGCAGTCGCGCGACCAGCAGCTCGCTGCCCTCATAGCCCGACAGCGTGATCCGCCCGGTGATCGGGTTCGCGGCCAGCGCGCCCCTGATCGCCGGGCCAAAGGCGTTCTGCGCCGCAGCAATCCGCTCGGGTGCCACGTTGTACGCCGCCCCGATCGCCGCCAGCCAGTCCATCGTGCCGTCATGCCCGACCGGGGCCGAGCCGACCACACTCCGCCCCGCCGCCTGAAACTCGCGGATCGCCGCCGTGTAGAACGGATGGATCGCCGCCACGACGCCCGAGTCCAGCGCCGCATAAAGCTCGCGCCATTCGCGGCACGGCACCACCGGCCCCGCCGCCAGACCCATCGGGGCCAGCATCGCGCCGATCATCATCGGGTCGGCCGGGAACATCTCACCCAGAAGCGTGACGGTCGGACGGTCGGACCGCCCCTGAGCCGGAGCCGCCACCGGCCCCGCCTGAATTTCAGCCCGCGCATAGGCCAGCATCGCCCCGGCCAGCACGTCCTTCGCCTCGGCATGGGTCGGCACCCCGAACCCCGGCACGTCGATGCCGATGATCCGCACACCGTTGATCTCATTCGGCAACAGCCGAAGCGGCACCCCGCTGGCCGTCGGCACGCAGAGGTTCGTCACCACCACCGCGTCATAGCGGTCCGGGTCGGCCAGCTCATGCACCGCATCGCGGATGTCCTCGAAGAGCTTGCCGGTCACCAGCGTCTCCGAGTTGAAAGGCACATACCCCACTGACCGGCGCGCCCCGTAAAAGTGGGACACGAAACTCAGGCCATAGACGCAGCAGGCCGACCCCGACAGCACCGTCGCCACCCGCCGCATCCGCAGCCCCACACGAAGCGAGCCAAAGGCCGGGCACATCGATTGCGGCTTGTCATGCGGGCCTTGCGGATAGTCGGCAGCATAACGGTCGAGGATCTCGGAATTGCCAGCCGCCCGCGCAGCCTCTGCCATCTGCCCGCCACCCGCGTGACAGCCCAACCCGTCGGTCGGAGAGGTGGCGAGGTCGCTCACTTGCGGCCCCCTGCCAGTGCCCGCAGCGCCTGTTCGATGATGGCAAGGGCTTCCAGGTCAAACATTGTCGTAGACCACTTCCAGGCTGGGTTTCACGGCGGCGAAGGACCCGCGCATGTCGGCGTCCGTCGCGGGATCAAGGACGAAGTTCGACCCGGTCGTCTCGGCATCGAAGAGGCCCAGCAGACCATCCTGCGTCAGCGGCTTCGGGCGCAGCGGTGGTGCCTCGGCGACCGCATCGGCCAGCACCGCGAAAAGGGCGCCCCATTGTGTCGCATTGGTGCCAACGATCTGATAATTCGCCGATTTCCGCCGCAGGTCGTCATCCGCCGGGATCGAGGCCAGCACCGGAATGTTGACCGCCCTGGCAAAGGCCGCCGCCTCGCCGGTGCCGTCATCCTTGTTGATGACCAGCCCCGCGACACCGACATTGCCGCCCAGTTTGCGGAAGTATTCCACCGCCGAGCAGACGTTGTTCGCCACATAGAGCGACTGCAGGTCGTTCGAGCCGACGACGATCACCTTCTGCGCCATGTCGCGGGCAATCGGCAGACCGAAGCCGCCACAGACCACGTCGCCCAGGAAGTCCAGCAGCACATAGTCGAAGTCCCAGTCGTGGAACCCCAGCTTTTCCAGCAGCTCGAAGCCGTGGATGATCCCGCGCCCGCCGCAGCCGCGACCGACCTCCGGTCCGCCCAGCTCCATCGCGAAGACGCCGCCGCGCTTGAAGCAGACGTCGCCGATCTTCACTTCCTCACCCGCCAGCTTCTTGCGGGTCGAGGTTTCGATGATCGTCGGACAGGCCTTGCCGCCGAACAGCAGGCTGGTGGTATCCGACTTCGGATCGCAGCCGATCAAGAGCACGCGCTTGCCCATCTCGGCCATCATGTGGCTGAGGTTGGCCAGCGTGAAGGACTTGCCGATGCCGCCCTTGCCATAGATCGCGATGATCTGGGTCTTCTTCGACGGCGGGTCGACAGGGACCTCCAGCGAGGGCTCCTCTTGCGCTTCGGCCCGCAGCCGAGCGTCGAAATCCTTCAGGTTCGGAATATCCAGCGTCATGCGGTCGCACTCCAATCCAGGATCATCTTCAGGCAGGCGGTGTCGGTGAAAGCGGTGGTGTAGGCAGCCGCTGCGTCCGCAGCGTCGGCGCGATGCGTGATCAGCCCGTCAAGCGACAGCCGCCCCTCGTCCAGCAGGCGACGCGTCGCCTCCAGGTCGGCGGGTTGCCATTCCGCGGCGATCCGCAGCCGCAGCTCCTTCATGAAGGCGGGCGGGAAAGCAAAGCTGATGGGCTGGGTGTAAAAGCCGCACAGCACGACCTCGCCACCCTTCGCCAGGCGCGGAACCAGGCTGTCCAGCAGCCCGGCCGCGCCCGAGGCATCCAGGATCACCCGGTAGTCGCGGCGCGGATCGTCTTCGGGGGTGACAACCGCATATCCTTCGGCACCGCTGCGGCGGGTGGCGTCGATTTCCCAGACCGTGGGGGCCGGGCCGCCCAGCGCCAGCGTGATCCGGGCCAGAAGCCGGCCAAGCGTTCCATGTCCGACGACAAGGTCAGGCAGCGACCCACCGGCCAGCGCATGATGAGCGGTCGCGGCCAGGGCCAGCAGCGCGCCCCTCTCGGCATGCGCGGCATCCAAACGGGCCACGCGCGCCGCAGGCGTCACCAGCAGGGCCGAGGCCCCACCGAACAGCCCGCGCACGCCATCCTCGAAGCAGGTCGCCCCCGGAACGAAGACGTGATCGCCAACCCGCAACCCGGTTTGCCCACGCGTCTCCTGCACTTCGCCAAAGCTTTCGTAGCCCGGAACCAACGGGTAGCCCATGCCCGGAAAGGGCGGCATCGTACCTTGCCAGAACAGCTTTTCGGTGCCGGTTGAAATCCCGGAATACCGCACCTTGACCACCACATCCCCGCTTGCGGGAGCCTTCAGTCCGACCTTGCCCAGTGTCAGGGACCGGGGACCAGAAAGGATGACGGCATGGGTATCCACGTGCTGGGGGCTTTCCTGACTCGGCGCGGTCTTCGCGTCTGGTGTCAGTCTAGCCTGACAGTTTGGTATGTCAAATTAATTGGACACTATTCCGTGCGACCCGTTGCAAAGAATTGGCTGGACACAGTCAGGGCTTCAGCGCCGTGACGACCGATGTCACGAACGGACGATCTCCTGGCCTGGTCCGGATGCCCTGAAACCCGGTTGCCCCAAGCGCCGCCGCGATCTCGGCAGCCGACCTTGTGCGCCCGGTTCGCGTCGCCAGCGTGTAGATCGCAAAGTAGACGTCCGTGGCGGGATCCGGTTGGCTGCCCCCCGACATCGGCTCGGAGACGAGGATCATCCCGCCGGACGGCAAAGCATTGAAGACCTTGGCAATCAAAGCGGCGATGCTGGCGTCCGAATGGTCGTAAAGCACCCGGATCAGACTGATCGCATCGGCTCCGTCCGGGAAGGGATCGGCGCGGAAATCGCCGGGGCAGAGCTGAAGCCGGTCGCGCAGCGCGGGCGGCACGGCGGCCAGCACGGCGGGCATGTCGAACAGGGAAAGGGTCAGCCCCGGATGGACCTTCCCGACTTCGGCCAGGAAAGCCCCGGTGCCACCGCCCACGTCCAGAAGGTGCCGGCGATGTGTCAGGTTGACGAGACGCATCGTGTCCTCGGCGACCAGCACCTGGCTTTGCGCCATCAACCGGCTGTAGCGCGCCGCCAGGCCTGCATCTTCCTGCGCCAAGGGGCCGAACACATAGGGCCAGAAGCCCGCCAGCCTTGTCTCGGTCTGCCCCCGGAAAAAGGCCAGCGGGTCGGCAAGGTCGCCGTAAAGCACATGGTGATGCCGCACCATCGGTTCCAGCCCCGGCACGGCCAGGAAGGCCGCCCCGCGCGGAGCAAGGTGCCAGCACCCCCGGCGGTCCCGGCGCAGAAGCTTCAACGCAGCGCCCGCCTGCAGCAGGACGACCAAAGCCGCGGGCGGCATGGCGCAGCGGCGGGAAAGGTCCTCGGTCTGCATCGGCCCTGCGGCCAGGAAATGCAGGACCCGGGCCTCGACCAGGGCCACCAGTGCCTGGCTTTGCACAAAGCCCGACAGGATGCCAAACAGCGCCTCCCCCTCGCGGCGGGCCTTCCAGCGCAGGCCGGGGACCTTCGCCGCCAGCTTGTGAAAGCGCGGCGACAGCGCCAGTCGGGTCAGAAGTCCCAGCGCCTCGGGCCGCGCAGGCGGCGGGCGCGGCTCGGCGTTCATCTCGCTGCGGCCTCGGGGAGGACAGTCATCTTGCGCGCGTAAGCCGTGACCAGATTGGCCAGCATCGCCTCGCCCGGGCAGGAGGGGATCGAGGCGATCGCCCCGCCCAGGATGTCCTTCATATGCGCCATCGCGCCCTCGATCCCCATCGACGCGACCGCATTGGGCCGGAAATGCACCGCATCCTGCCCTGCGGGCTTGCCGGTCTGGTCCGAGGTCAGCAGCGCATCCTTCAGGTCGTCCGCCACCTGGAAGGCAGCGCCGATCCGGTCGCCAAGATCGGCCCAGGGCTCGGCCTCCTGCCCTGCTGCCACGGCGCCCATCTGCGTCGCCGCCACGAACAGCGCCGCCGTCTTGGCCCGGTGATAGGCCAGAAGATCGACCCTCGGCTCGCTTTCCCAGGCCTGCCCCGCACAGATCCCGAAGGGAGCGCCCGCGTGCCGTGCCAGAATGGCGGTCAGCGCAAGCGCCCGGTCAGGGGCCGCCCCACCGGCCCTGGCCAGCACGTCGAAGGCCAGCACGATCAGGCTGTCGCCGGTCAGGACGGCCAGCGGCTCGCTGAAGGCGCGGTGCAGCGTGGGCTTGCCGCGCCGCAGGTCGGCATCGTCGAAGGCGGGCAGATCGTCATGCACCAGACTGGCGCAATGCATCATTTCCAGCGCCACGGCGGCGGCGGTCGACAGGTCCGGCCGGTCGTCGCCACAGGCTGCGGCCACCGCAAGAAGGATCGTCGGGCGAATTCGCGCCCCGCCCGGGAAGACGGCGTAGGGAATCGCAGCCGACAGTCTTGGCGGCGCGTCCTTGCGGTTCAGGACGACCAGGCTGTCGTGAAGCGCCTTTTCGATACGTTCGGCAAACGGCACGAGAAACTCCTTTGCGCAAGGGACGCAATGTTCCGTCGATTCAGTTTGGCATTGCGGCAGGCATGTGTAAACTTGAATTTACACTAGTCTGTCACGCCCAGATGACACGAGGCCCAAACCGATGCCCTCCCCCGACAGCAGAAGCCGGCCCCGTGCGGTCGTGATCGGCGCGGGGATGGGCGGGCTGGCGGCGGCGATCCGGCTGGCGGCCGGGGGCTGCCAGGTCACCGTGGTCGAGGCTGCCGACACCCCCGGCGGCAAGGCGCGCGCCCGCACGACCCAGGCAGGTCCCGCTGCGATGGGTCCCACGGTCCTGACCCTGAAAGCCGAAGTCGATGCGCTTTTCGCCCTCGCCGGCACCACGACCGAGGCCGAAATCTCTGTGACCCGCCTGCCCCGCCTTGCCCGCCACTGGTGGCCAGGCTCCGGCCCGCTGGACCTGTTCCCGGACCGCGAGGCCAACATCGAAGCGATTCGCGGCTTTGCCGGCCCGGCTGAGGCCGAAGGCTTCGCCCGCTTCGACACCCAGGCCCGCGCGCTTTACGAGGCCTTCGAGACTCCGGTGATGCAGGCAGCGAAGCCCGACCTCGGCGCGATTGCCCGGACCACGCTGCGCAACCCCACGCTCTGGCCCGCGCTCTGGCCCACAGTTCTGCCCGGCATGACCCTGGACCGGTGGCTGGGCCGGTTCTTCCGCGACCCGCGCCTGCGCCAGCTTTTCGGCCGCTACGCCACCTATGTCGGCGGCCGTCCCGCCCATACTCCTGCCGTCCTGTCCCTGGTCTGGCAGGCCGAGGCGCAGGGCGTCTGGGCCGTGACCGATGGCATCCAGGCGCTGGCCCAGGCCCTTGCCCGCAGCGCCGAAGCCCTGGGCGTGCGCTTCCACTACGCGACCAGGGCCCGCCGCATCACCCGCCAGTCGGGCCGCGTGAGCCTGGTCGAGACCGACCAGGGCCACCACCCGGCCGACATCGTCGTCTTCAACGGCGACCCCCGCGCGCTGAGCGACGGGCTGCTGGGCGAGGCCGCGCAGACCGCGCTGAAGCCCCCCGGCAAACCCAGCCTGTCGGCCTGGGTCTGGTCCTTCGCCGCCACGCCAGAAGGCCCCCGCGCCGCGGACCTGATCTACCACAACCTTTTCTTCACCGCCGATCCCGACGCCGAGTTCGGCCCGATCGGCGCGGGAAGGATGCCCCAAAGCCCCACCCTCTACCTCAACGCCCAGGACCGCGAGCTGGGACCCAGCCCTGCGCTTGAACGCTTCCAGATCATCATGAACGCCCCCGCCACCACCTTGGCCAGGCGCCCCGACCACCCCGACGAGGACCGCACATGCCACGACCGCACCTTCCCGCCCCTGGCACGGATGGGCCTGACCTTCTCTCCCTCTCCGGGACCGGAGGCGCTGACCCGACCGCAGGATCTCGCGCGGCGGTTCCCGGCCTCGCTGGGCGCGATCTATGGCGCCTCGCCCGAGGGGGTTCTGGCGGCCTTCCAGCGTCCGGTGGCGCGGACCAGCCTGCCGGGGCTGTATCTGGCGGGGGGCGGAGTGCATCCGGGGGCGGGGGTGCCGATGGCGCTTGTCTCCGGCAAGCAGGCCGCCTTGCAGGCGCTGAGCGACCTGACTTCAGCCTCGACGTCGGGCCGGACGGCTATGCCTGGTGGTATGTCGACGGGATCTCTGACGACGGAACGAAAGCCGTCTCGCTGATTGCCTTCATCGGATCGGTCTTCTCGCCCTGGTACAAGTGGTCCGGCAGGCGTCTGCCGCAGGACCACTGCTGCCTGAACGTCGTGACCTCGGGCCTGAACGGCCGCTTCACCATGACCGACCGGGGGCGATCCGCCCTGAAACAGTCCCCCGACCGGCTGGACATCGGCCCCTCCTCGGTCAGCTGGACCGGGCAGGAGCTGGTGATCGAGGTCAACGAATGGGGCGCGCCGCCGATGGTGACACCTGTCCGGGGCCGCGTCGTCCTGACCCCCCGGGCGGTCACGCAGACCGAGGTCTGGCTCACCCCCGACGGCGCCCATCTCTGGCGCCCCTTCGCGCCCATCGCCGACATCGAGGTGCAGCTGAGCCAGGGCCACAGCTGGCGCGGCCACGGCTATTTCGACGCCAACTTCGGCACTCGGGCGCTGGAGGCCGACTTCGCCTTCTGGACCTGGGGCCGCTACCCGCTGCGGGACCGGGCCATGTGCTTTTACGACGCCGAACTGCGCGACGGGCGGCACTTCGACCTGGCGGTCGAGATCACGCCCGACGGTCAGGTCCGCCGGACCACCGCCCCGCCCCGCACCCGCTTTGCGCGAAACCCCTGGGCCGTCCGCCGCGAAACCCGCGCCGATCCCGGCACGAAGCCACGCCCGCACCTGTCGCTTCTGGAAGCGCCGTTCTACTCGCGGGGCCTGGTCGAGACCCGGATCGAGGGCGAGACGACCATCGGCATGCATGAGGCGCTTGACCTGACCCGTTTCCGGTCGCCGCTGATCAAACCGATGCTCGCCGTCCGCGTCCCGCGCCGCGCCCGCTGGCCCTAGGTGGGGGCCGCGTCGGGGTTCTTCGCGACATCGGGGTTCAGGGTCATGACCGACCAGTTCAGCGCCCCGGCAATCGTGACCCAGGTCAGATACGGCACGAACAGCAGGCCCGCGATCCAGTCCACCCGCCAGAACGCGACCAGGGTCGCGGCCACACCCAGCCACAGCAGCGACAGCACCACCATCCCGCCGCGCAGCCGCCTCAGCCCGAAGAAGACCGGCGTCCACAGGATGTTCAAACCCATCTGCACGGCAAACAGCGCCAGAGCGATCCCCACCGCAGGGTTCACCCCCGCCTGTCGCGCCACCCGCTCACCCGCCAGGGCAATGCAGATGTAAAGCGTGGTCCAGGCCACCGGGAACAGCCAGTCGGGCGGCGTCCAGCTTGGCTTGGCAAGGCTGCGATACCACTCGCCAGGCGAAAACATCGCGCCTGTGGCGGCCGAGGGCCCACATGCCAGAAGGAAGACAAGAAACACCCAGATATCCATGACGCCGATCCGTTGAAGTTTGTGCCGGAAAACGCCAGCACTCGCGCCGAGGTTCCTTACCCTGCCGCGCCGCGCCTGTCGCGTGCTTCCAGCTGGGCCAGGATACCAAGCAATGTGTCCGACCGCTGCGACCTGGGCGAACGTTGGCCCGCGGCCTCGACCAGGAAGGCCACCTCGGGCGCGGCCCTGGCATGCAGCAGCGCCGGACGCGGCATCACCTGGGTCAGCGCCGCCGACCCCGCCGCCCGGCCCATCAGCGCCAGCTTCTGCCCCCGGCTGGTCCGCGCGCGGGTCGTCACACTGTCATGTCCGGCCCGCGCCACCTCGGTCCCGATGGCGGCGTAGATATGCCGCGCCGCCGCGATCCCCAGCCGACAATCCGCCGGCAGCGAGGCTATCCCCGCCCCGGCCCGCCGGTAAAGCTCGTCCGCCACCGCCAGAAGCCGCCGCACCACCCGGGCCAGCGCGGCCGAGGGCCGGGGGTCTGCCAGGAACCGCTCCACGTCGATCCCGGCTTCGCCCAGCCAGTCCAGGGGCAGGAACAGCCGGCCTGCGCGGGCATCTTCGCCCACGTCCCGGGCAATGTTGGTCAGCTGCATCGCCAGCCCAAGGTCCGCCGCCCGCGCCAGCGCATCGGGATCGCGCACCCGCATCAGCACGCACATCATCACCCCGACGCTGGACGCGACCCGGGCGCTGTAGGCGTTCAGCTCGGCAAGGCTTGCATAGCGCCGCCCCATCGCATCCCAGGCCAGCCCTTCCAGCAGCGCATCCGGCAGTGCGCGCGGCAGGTCAAAGTCCTGGACCACCGCCGCAAAGGCCCGGTCCGAGGGCCGTGCCTCGGGCTTGCCCGCATAGATCAGGTCCAGCCGTTCGCGCAGCCGCAGGACCGCGCGGGCCTTGTCCTGCACTTCGTCCACGTCGTCGTCGGCCACCCGGCAAAAGGCATAGAGCGCCAGCGCCGGATCGCGCACCCGCGCCGGCAGCAGGCGCGAGGCCGCATGGAACGACAGGCTTCCGGTGCGGATCATCGCCCGGCAGGCCGCCATGTCCTGAGGCCCGATCATTCCGCCGCCATCCGCAAGGGGGCCGCCGCCCGGACCGGAGCATCCGGCACCAGCGTCGCCAGCACCTCAGCCGTGCCGATCACCCCCGGCACCCCGGCACCCGGATGCGTGCCCGCGCCTGCCAGATAAAGCCCCGGCAGCTCCTCGGACACGTTGTGCGGCCGGAACCAGGCCGATTGCAGGATGCGCGGCTCCAGCGAGAAGCCAGCCCCGTGCGGCGACAGATAGCGGTCGCGGAAGGTGTCGGGCGTGAAGACCAGGCTTTCCGTCACCCGGCCGGTCAGGCCGGGCAGCAGGCGTTCCTCCAGCACTTTCAGCATCTTCAGGCGATAGGTCTCCTGCATCGCCGTCCAGTCCACCGGGTCCTTGTGGCCCAGATGCGGCACCGGCGACAGGACATAGAAGGTATCGTCCCCCTCGGGCGCGACGGACGGGTCGGTCACGGAAGGCCGGTGGACATACAGGCTCATGTCCTCGGACAGCTTGCCGGTCTGGAAGATCTCGCGGATATGCTCGCGGTAGCGCGGGCCGACGACGATCGAATGATGCCCGACCTCGGGCCACATCCCCTTGGTCCCCCTGGTGCCGAAATACCAGACGAACAGGCTCATCGACCAGCGTGCGCGCCTCAGCCTGGGCGCGGTCCAGCGCTTGACCGGCTGGTTGCGCAGCAGCCGCGTGTAGGTCGTCCCCGGATCGGCGTTCGACACCACGACATCGGCCGCCAGCACCCGCCCATCCGCCAGCCGCACGCCCGAGGCGCGGCCCTTGGCGACCAGGATCTCGTCCACTTCGGCATCCTGCACCACGCGGCCGCCCTGGTCCTTGACCACCCCCGCCATCGCCTCGGCAATCGCCTGCACGCCGCCCATCGCGTAATGGACGCCAAACGCCCGCTCCAGATGGCTGACCAGCGCATACATCGAGGTCACGTGGAACGGATCGCCGCCGATGAACAGGGGATGGAACGACAGCGCAAAGCGCAGGCGTGGATCGCGGACCCGCCGCGCCGCATGGGCATGGACCGACCGGTCCGCCCGCAGCATCGCGAACCTGGGCAGGACCTTGAACAGGTCAACCAGCCTGTGCATCGACCTGCGGCCCAGATCCTCGAACCCGAACCAGTAGCGCGCCTCGGCGTCCTTCAGGAACTTGCGAAACCCCGCAAGATCGCCCGGCGACAGGCGCGAGACCTCGGCCTCCATCGCCGCATCGCCCGACCGCGCGGTAAAGCTGGAGCCGTCCTGCCACAGGATCTTGTAGAACGGGTCCATCGGCACCAGGGTCACGTCCCGGTCGAAGTCGCGCCCGCATGCGCCCCACAAGTCGCGCAGGCCCTGCGGCACTGTCACGATGGTCGGCCCCAGGTCGAACCGGTGGCCGCCCTGGCTGATCGACGATCCGCGACCGCCGGGCCGGTCCAGCCGGTCCACCACCGTCACCTGCCAGCCCTTCGCGCCCAACCGCATCGCCGAGGCGAGGCCGCCAAGCCCCGCGCCAATCACGACGGCCCGCCCGCGGCCATCCAGTTCAAAGGGCAGCGTATCGACCTGCCCGGACCGAGGATACTGTGTCATTCCGTCAGTGTATAGTGTCCACCTGGATTTACAACTTTGCTTTTTTGCGCCGGAAAACAGGCTGATTTGACTTCCCTGCGGCTGCATTAAGTGTAATCCTGTCCTGACACATGCCCCGAGTCCTGGGCCGGAGGATCGCACCATTTCCGTTGCCACGCTCAGCCTGTTCCGTTTCGCGACGCCTGCCAGCCGGCTTTGGGTGATCGCGCAGATGGCGCTTGCGCGGCCGCGGCGGCTCTGGTCCGGGGCGCAGTTCGTCAAGCTGTGCGGCTCGGGCACCGGCGTCGGCTTCACGCCCCGGCCGAACTGGTCGGTCTGGGCGATCTTCGCCGTCTGGCCGGACGAGGTGCGCGCGCGCGACCATAGCGCCACGCATCCCGTCATCACCCGCTGGCGTGCCCGTGCCGCCGAAAGCTGGACGGTCTTTCTTGCCCCATACTCGGCCAGGGGCAGCTGGGCCGGGGTGAACCCGCTGACCGACACCACGGACGCGCAGGCGCACAAGGGCCCGATCGCCGCCCTGACCCGCGCCACCGTGAAACCGCAGCACGCCCCGGCTTTCTGGAAGCGCGTCCCCGACATCTCGGCCCGCATCGGCGCTGATCCGAACGTGCTGTTCAAGATCGGGATCGGCGAGGTTCCGCTGCTGCACCAGATCACCTTCTCGATCTGGCCCGACGCTGCCCGCATGGCTGAATTCGCCCGCCACATGGGCCCCCACGCCGCCGCCATGCAGGCCGCGCGCGACAACGGCTGGTTCGCCGAAGAGCTTTACGCCCGCTTCCACGTCCTTGGCACCCAGGGCAGCTGGAACCAGGTCGACCCCCTTGCCGGGGCCTGGGACACAGAAAGGCACGCCGCATGACCGCGCTTCACCGCAACCAGGCCACCCGCCCGCAACCGGCCTCCGGGGCCAAGCCGCCCTTCCCCTTCACCGCCATCGTCGGCCAGGACGACATGCGCCTGGCGATGATCCTCACTGCCATCGACCCGCTGATTGGCGGCGTCCTGGTGTTCGGCGACCGGGGCACCGGCAAATCCACCGCCGTCCGGGGCCTTGCGGCCCTCCTCCCCCCGATCCGCGCCGTCCGCGCCTGCCCGGTGAACAGTGCCGACCCCGCGCACTGCCCCGACTGGGCCGGGATCACCAACCCGACCATCGTGGAAAAGCCCACCCCCGTCGTCGACCTGCCGTTGGGCGTGTCCGAGGACCGCGTCACCGGCGCCCTCGACGTCGAACGCGCCATCGCCCAGGGGGTGAAGGCCTTCGAGCCCGGCCTCCTCGCCCGCGCCAATCGCGGCTATCTCTACATCGACGAAGTGAACCTGCTGGAAGACCACATCGTCGACCTGCTGCTCGATGTCGCCCAGTCCGGCGAGAACGTGGTGGAACGCGACGGCCTGTCGATCCGCCACGCCGCCCGCTTCGTCCTTGTCGGCTCTGGCAACCCCGAGGAAGGCGACCTGCGCCCGCAACTGCTCGACCGCTTCGGCCTGTCGGTCCAGGTCCGCTCCCCCGGCGACATCGCCACCCGGGTGGAGGTCGTCCTGCGGCGTGAGGCCTACGAATCCGACCCCTTCGCCTTTGCCGCCAGCTACGGCGAGGCCGAGGCAGACCTCCGCGCCGCCATCCTTGCCGCCCGCGCTGCCCTGCCCAAGGTCAAGACGCCCCGCGCGGTGCTGGAGGACTGCGCCGCCCTTTGCATCGCGCTTGGCTCCGATGGTGTCCGTGGCGAGTTGACCCTGCTGCGCGCCGCCCGTGCCTTGGCCGCCAGCGAAGCGACCGCGCAAGCCAGCCGCGACCACCTGCGCCGCATCGCCGCGATGTCGCTTGGCCACCGCCTCCGCCGCGACCCCCTGGATGAGGCCGGGGCGTCAGACCGCGTTGCCCGCGCCGTCAGCGAAACGCTCGCCTGATGACCTGGGCGCGCCTCGACCTCGCGTTGCGCGTCCTTGCCGTCGATCCGGTCGGCCTTGGCGGCCTCTGGCTGCGCTCTCGCGCTGGTCCGGTCCGCGACATCGCCACCACCGCCCTTGCCGCCACCCCCTTTGACCGCCCGCAACGCCGCCTCTCGGCCGCAATCGACGACCTCGCCCTGCTGGGGGGCCCCGATCCCGTGGCCACCCTCGCGCAGGGCCGCCCGGTCCGGCGCCCCGGCCTCTTGTCCGAGCCCGCCCTTCTTGTCCTGCCGATGGCCGAATCCGCCCCTGCTTCGCTTGCCGCACGTCTTGCGCAGGCTCTCGACACCGGCCACCACGCCCTCGTCGCCCTGGATGAGGCTGCCGAGGATGGCGAGGGCCTCCCGAGCAACCTCTCCGACCGCCTCGGGCTGTTCCTGAGCCTCGACAGCGAACGCGCGCCCCGGAAACTCCCCCGCCCCATCGGCCCCCGCACCCTGCGGAAAGCCCGCGCGGTCTACCCCCTCGTCGTCATGCCCCTCGACCTGACCCAAGCCCTCGCCACCCTTGCCGCCCGCCTTGGCATCACGTCCACGCGAGCCCTCCTCACCACCCGCCGCGCCGCCCGCGCCATCGCGGCCCTCGACGGTCGCCTCACCGTGACCGAGGACGACCTGATCTTGGCGGCAGAACTCGGCCTTGCCCACCGCGCCCTGCCCGAGACAGAGGCAGCGCCTGACCAGCCCCCTGACCCCCCGCCCCCGGATCAGCCCGACACCCCGGACTCCCAGCCCGAAGAGCTGGACCTTCAATCCCTCGCCGAGCTTTTGATCGAGGCCGCGCAGGCCGCCCTTCCCCCCGACATCCTGGCCAAACTGCAAGCCGACCGCGCCAACCGCGCTGCACGGGGCGCCTCCGGCACCGGCGCCGCGAAAGCCGGCAACCGCCGTGGCCGCCCGCTTCCCTCGCGCCCCGGCCGCCCCGATGGCCGCTCCCGCATCGACCTCGTGGCGACGCTCAGACAAGCCGCCCCCTGGCAGGTCCTGCGCAAACGCAGCGACACCCGCGACCGCGCCCTGATCGTCCACCGCTCCGACCTGCGGCTCAAGCGGTACCGGCAGGTCTCCGACCGGGTCCTGATCTTCGTGGTCGACGCCTCCGGCTCTGCCGCGATGGCCCGCCTTGGCGAAGCCAAGGGCGCCGTGGAACTGATGCTCGCCCAGGCCTACAGCCGTCGCGACCATGTGGCCCTCGTCGTCCTGCGTGGACTACAGGCCGAGTTGATCCTCCCCCCCACCCGCAGCCTTGTGACCACCAAGGCCCGGCTGCGCGGCCTTCCGGGGGGCGGCGGCACCCCTCTTGCCTCGGGTCTTGGCCTTGCGCTGGACTGCGCGCTGCGCGCCCGCCGTCAGGGAATGACACCCTCCCTCGCGCTTCTCACCGATGGCCGCGCCAACATCGCGCTGAACGGCCAGCCCGACCGCGCCCAGGCGCAAGCCGATAGCGAACGGATCGCCACCGCCATCCGCGCCGCCGGGATCGCCGCCGTCACGCTGGATGTCGCCAACCGCCCGCAACCGGCGCTGGCCCAGCTTTCGCAGCTCATGAACAGCCGCTATGTTCCGCTTCCCCGCGCCGACGCCCGGGCGATTGCTGCAACGCTGGCCTGACATGACCCCCGCCGCCCTGCCCCCGGACTGGCCCTTCAAGGCCCAATCGAGCCTGATTTCCACAGGCCGCCAGCGCTTCTGGGTGGCCGACACCGGCCCGCCCGCACAGTCCGGGGACGCGCCAACGCTGCTTCTCCTTCACGGCACCGGAGCCTCGGGCCACAGCTTCCGCCGCACCATCCCTGGCCTGAGCCGGACCTGCCGCACCATCACCCCCGACCTTCCCGGCCACGGTTGCTCGGCCACGGGCTTCTCCGGCCGCCTTGGGCTGGACGCGATGGCGGCGGACCTCTGGACCCTGTGCGACACGCTGCAAGTCCAGCCCAAGGCCATCATCGGCCACTCCGCCGGGGCTGCCATCGGCCTGCGCATGGCCGAGCTTCGCCCCGTTGCCCAGGTCATCGGCATCAACGCCGCGCTGGGGGAATTCGACGGCGCCGCCGCCTTCCTGTTCCCGATCCTGGCCAAGGGCCTTGCGACCCTGCCCTTCGCCGCCTCGGCCATCACCGGCTTCTTCGGCCGCCCCGGCACTGTCGAACGCATCCTGACCGGCACCGGCTCTCCGCTCGACCCGGAGGGCCGCGCGCAATACCTGCGCCTGGTCCGCGACCCCGACCACGTGACAGGGGCCTTGGGCATGATGGCCGACTGGCGGCTGCAGGGCCTGCTGAACCGCCTGCCCCAGACCAGGACGTGCGTCACGCTGATCGCCTCGGAAGGCGACCGCGCCGTCCCGGCACAGGTCTCCATCGACGCAGGCCGCCGCATCCCCGGCGCAAGGCTGCACCTTGTGCCGAAGCTCGGCCACCTGGCGCATGAAGAGACCGAGGACGGGCTTTCAGCCCTGATCCTGGACGTTCTCAAGCCCGACGGATCAACCGCGACCCCGCCCCGGACTTGATCCGGGGCCTCTTGGGTGACGGGAGGCCCCGGATCAAGTCCGGGGCAGGTCATCCTGAACATGCCGGGTCAGATCGATCCCGCGAGCTCGGAGCTTCTGAAGATCATCGCCGCGTGCTTTTCCAGGTAGATCCGCAGCCAGGGCGTGAACGCCTCCGGCCGCGCGGCAATCTCGGCCCGAAGGTCGTCCAGCGAGACCCAGCGCACCGCCTGCACCTCGTCGGGGTCCAGCTCCAGGTCCAAAGGCCAGCCGGCCTCGCCCAGGAAAACCTCGACCACCTCATGCTCGATCAGCGGCTCGCGCACCCCCGGCACCTCGGCGCGGTATTCCACCTGTCCGACATGCCGCAGGGCAAGACCGGAGATTCCCAGCTCCTGCCCCAGCCGCCGCGCCGCACACTCCGCCGCCGACTCGCCCCAGTTCGGATGGGTGCAGCAGGTGTTCGCCCACTGACCGGGAGTGTGATATTTCCCCGCCGCCCGCTGCTGGATCAGGATCTCCTGCCCGCGCAGGACAAAGACCGACACCGCCGGATGCCGCAGACCCTGCCGGTGCACGGCCAGCTTGCCCAGCGGGACCAAAGCCCCGGACGCATCCCAGGCCGGGATCGGCAGGTCTGGCTTTTCCATCACGACCATCTTGGACTGACGACTCCCATCAGGTGCATCACGTTCTTCAGCCCGATCTTCAGATGGGCCAGGGGGCGCGCCGCGACAAGTCTCTTGTTCATGTAGGCCTCGAAGGTCAGGCGCTGCACGTCGATGTCGTGGCACAGACTCACGAACCGCTCGCGCCGGTCGTCGCTGCGATAATACGCGTTCTGCATCGACCGCAAGACCTTGAACACCGTCCCGTGTTCTTTCAGGAACAGCTTGCGCGCCAGCTTCAGCTCGGACGCCTTGCCCGACCGCAGAAAGGCCTGAGCCGCCGTCGCCGCCGCCCGCCCCCCCGCCATCGCGTAGAAGATCCCCTCGCCCGAGCTGGGGGCCACAACCCCCGCCGCATCCCCGGCCAGCACCACATCCCGGCCATTGTCCCAGCGGTCCAAAGGCTTCAGCGGGATCGGAGCCCCCTCGCGTCGGATCGTCTCGCAGTCGGTCAGCCCCGCCATCGCCCGCAGGTCCGCGGTGGCCTTCTTGAGGTCGACCGTGCCGTCCTCGGTCCCCATTCCCACCGACGCCCTGTCGCCATGCGGGAAAACCCAGCCATAGAAGTCGGGCGAAATCTGCCCGTCATAGATCACGTCGCAGCGCACCGGGTCATAGCCGGTATTCGCCGCCGGGGCCTTGATGATCTCATGATAGGCGATGACATACGGGATGCTGTCGCCCCCCGGCACCTCGGCCCGCGCCACGCCCGACTTCGCCCCATCCGCGCCGATCACCACGCGGGCTTGCGACCGCTGCTCCTGCCCCGAGGCCTTCTCGCGCCAGACGACATGGGTGCCTGCCGCGTCCCGCTCGATCCGCAGGAAAGTCCCGGTCAGGCGTTCGGCCCCGACCATCCGCGCCCGGTCGCGCAGGAATTCGTCGAAATCCTCGCGGTCGACCATGCCGACATAGCCGCCCTCGATGTGGATATCGACCGCCCGGCCCGTGGGAGAGATCATCCGTGCCGTCTTGATCCGGGCCACGACCAGATGGTCAGGGATGTCGAAATCCCGGATCAGGCGGGGCGGAATCGCCCCGCCACAGGGCTTGATCCTGCCATCGCGGTCCAGAAGCGCCACTCTGTAGCCCGCCCGCGCCAGATCCTCGGCCGCGGTCGCGCCCGACGGTCCGCCGCCCACCACGACTGCATCATACATTCTCATTCTCCTGGAACCAGTTGCGGCGCGGGCGACCGCAACCGGCCCCCGTCGATGATCCGCCAGGCCATCAGCCCGGCAGCGACAAACAAAAGCGCTTCAAGCGCGAAGACCAGTCCGAAGGCGTCTGCGTCGGACCCCGTCAGCCGCAGCGCATCGACCAGCGCCGCGCCGGCAAACCCGCCCAGCCCCTGAGCAATGGCCTGAGACGCGCCCCAGACGCCCATCCGCGTCCCCTCGCGCCCCACGCGGCCCTGCCCGGCCAGCTGCATCATGGCCCCGATCGACGCAATGGCGAACATGCCGTTGAACACCCCCAGGATCGCGACGGCAGGCGTCAGAAGTCCGACCTGCAGCTGCCCCAGCGCCGCAATCACCGCCAGCATCAGTGCCGACCCAAGACAGCCGGCCGTGACCCAGGCGCGCAAGGACCCGATCTTCAACCCGCTGACCGCGATCCCCACCGCCAGCATGCCGACGAACATGCCCCCGTGCTGCGCGCCCGACAGGCTGGTGGATTCCCCCGGCGAGTAGGCGAAGACCAGCCCGGCATAGGGCTCCAGGATCAGCTCCTGCAGGAAGAAGGCGGTCATCGACAGGAAGATGAAGAGGGTGAAGACCCGCGTCCTTTTCTCGGCCCAGACCTCGGCCAGCCCCTGCCGCAGGGGCGTCACGTCCGGCAAGCGCGCCGGAAGCACCTGCCGCTCGATGCCGCGGATCGCCAGCGTGGTCAGCAGCACCGCGCCCACCGTCACGACGCCGACAATCGCCATCAGCCGGGCAGGCGAATAGGGGTCCAGCATCGCCCCGACCACCCCGCTGCTGACCGCAATCCCGAAGATCATCATCAGCCAGGTGATGGTTGCCGCCGCCGCCCGCCGCTCGGGCGCGCAACCGCTTGCCAAGAGCGCCAGCAACGAGGTCCCCGAGGCCCCCGCCCCCATCCCGATCAGCACATAGGCCAGAACCGAC
>Ga0208609_100017_pt1 | contig 139270 bp, 132 predicted proteins | sample SubbioR11_8A_Apr_FD_184813 | JGI IMG/M metagenome (GOLD analysis project Ga0208609, IMG submission 184813) | Serpentinite rock and fluid subsurface biosphere microbial communities from McLaughlin Reserve, California, USA - CR11_8A_Apr (SPAdes) | ecosystem: Environmental > Terrestrial > Deep...
CCCGTCCGTGACCAGCCCCGCCGCAGCCCCCGCCTCGTACAGCCCGGCCATCACCACCTCCGGCTCCAGCCCCGCGGGCAGTTCCAGTTCCAGAAGCACCAGCCAGTCCGGCACCGGATCAAAGGGCGCGCGCTGCGGGAACCCGGTCTCGGCCAGAAAGTCGAACCCCATCCGGTGGACAAGCTCGAAGCCCGAGACCATGCCCGCCGCCCGCGCACCACATTGCGCCAGCAACTCCAGCGCCGCCTGGGGCGAGGGCACCGCAAGCAGCGCCACCACCCGGGCCGCCGGTCGGGGATACAGTCGCAAACTGGCGGCGGTGATCACGCCCAGCGTCCCCTCCGACCCGATCAAGAGGTGCCGCAGGTCATACCCCGCGTTGTCCTTGCGCAGCCGCGTCAGGCCGTTGAACACGCTGCCGTCCGGCAGCACCGCCTCCAGCCCCAGGCACAGGTCGCGCGCATTGCCATAGCGCAGCACCGCCGTCCCCCCGGCATTGGCCGCAAGGTTTCCGCCGATCCGGCAGCTGCCCTCGGACGCCAGCGACAACGGGAACAGCCGCCCGACCTTCGCCGCTTCGGCCTGCACATCGGCCAGCACCATGCCCGCCTCGACCACAAGCGCATTCTCTTCGGGCCAGATTCCGCGCAGCGCCGTCATCCGCTCCAGCGACAGCAGGACCGGCGCCGGGCCAGAGGTCATGATCTGCCCCCCCACCAGCCCCGTCCCGCCACTGACCGGCACCACGCCCACCCGCGCCTCGGCACAGGCCCGCACCACCGCCGCCACCTCTGCCGTGGTCCGGGGCCGGGCCAGCACCCCGGCCTGGCCGGTCCAGCGGCCCCGGGGCTCTTCCAGATGGCGCAGCTCGGGCGCGGACAGCGTGCCTTCGGGCACCAGCGCCGCCAGCCTCGCGACGAAACCGGGATCGCAGGGGTTCAGCATCGGCATCTCCTTCCCGCCCTTCATATCAAGGGCAGCCGGAAGGGCTAGTCGAGATAGGCCGGTTCCAGCACCATGACCGTCGGTTGCGACGGCAGATCGTCAAGCGACAGCGCGATTTGCGCACCGCCGGTCTCGACCACGGTGAACTCTGTCGCCATCTCGGCAAGGAAGCGGTCCAGCGAGGCCTGGCTGAACCAGTGCATCGGGATCACGACGGACGAGCGCAGACGCTTCACCACCCCCGCCATGTCCTGCAGCCGCATCGTGAACCCTCCGTCCACCGGCACCATCACCACGTCCAGCCGCCCGATCGCCGCATATTGCTCGTCCGAGGGGATCTGGTGCAGGTGGCCAAGGTGGCCGATGCAAAGCCCCCCGGCCTCGAAGATGAAGATCGAGTTGCCATTCGCCCGCGCACCCTCGCCGAACGGCCCCCGGGTGTCGGTGGTGACGTTCCGCACCAGCATCGACCCCAGGTCCAGCCGGTGATCCGCCGCAGCCGCCCCTTCGCCCCAGCCGGCCAGCACATGCGGAATGCGCGGGTCGGGCGCGGCGGTCCAATGCGTCGAATGGGCGTTGTTCATGGTGACCACGTCGGGCACCACGTCCGCCGTGCCGAGGTAGCCGGTGTAGTCCGTCACCGCCATCGTGCCATCCGCCGTCACAACGGCGAAACTCGCATGGTCGATGTAGCGGATCAGGATGCTGTCAGGCTCCAGCCCCGCTTCCAGCGCCACGGGAACCACCGAGGGCGCGCCCGCCGCCACGGCAATGCAGTGCGAGGGGATGCGATCCTGCGCCACGGCGGGCGTCGCAAGCAGGACAAGAGCGGCGAGCAGGCGCATGGTCACCTCCGGGTTTCGCGGAAAGGTAACCCGGATTGTCCTTGCGTCATGCGCAGCGGCGATCACGGATGCGCGATCACCCCGCCACGGCGACCAAAGCGGCAATCCTGCGCAGAATCCGGTCAGGCATCCGCCCCGGCAGCGGCAGCTTCACGGCCAGCTTCGACCGCCCGATGCCGTTGGGACGCGGGCGTGGCGTCGAAGACCGCATACCCGGACCGGACCCAGGTCCGCACCGCCCCGCAGAGATGCGCCGCGCACAGCCATCCCGATCGCCTTTCACATTTGCCCAAATATCCCCTGCGGAGCAGTCCCGAGCGGTCTTGTGTCCTTCACACAAGACCGCGAGACAAGAGTCTTCGCGCCTGCAAAGGCGCTCGATTCGAAACCCGCCCGAACCCTCAGCCGACGTCGGTCCGCCCGCGCCGGTCGCCGCGCAGGTTGGCGTAAAGCACATGGTTCCGCCAGCGCCCGTTGATCTGCAGGTAGCTCTGCGCCACGCCCTCGTACTTGAAGCCGCATTTTTCCAGCACCCCGCGCGAGGCCGCGTTTTCCGGCAGGCACGCCGCCTCCAGCCGCGACAGGTCCATCCGGGTGAAGGCGTGGTGGGTCAAGGCCAGGATCGCCTCGCGCATGTAGCCCTGTCGCGCGAAGGGCTCGCCGATCCAATAGCCGAAGGTCCCGGTCTGCGACGGCCCCCGGCGGATGTTGTCCAGCGTCAGCGCACCCAGGAGTTGCTGGTCCTCGCGCCGGATCAGCAGCATCGGCAATGCCTGCCCCTGCGACTCGGCGCGCTGCGCCCAGTAGACGCGATTGGTGAAAGCCCGCCGGGTCAGGTGGTCGTTCGACCAGACCGGCTCCCACTTGCTCAGGAACTCGGCCGAGGCTTCGCGCAGCTCGGACCATTGCCGCCAGTCGCCATGCTCGGGCAGCCGCAGCGTCATGCGCTCGGTCTCGACCCTGACTCGGCGTTTCAGGCCCAGCATCAGGCGGCAAGTCCCTTTCGGACCTCGTCGATGCCCGGAGCACGGGCGACCGGGCCATAGACCGCCAGCGCCGCCTTCGCCGCCGTCACCTCGGCGGCGTAGCCGCGCACGGCGGCGGTATCGACGGCGTCGATCTTGGCAACGGCTTCCGCCACGTCCGGCACCCGGCCCCAGATCGACAAGAGCCGCGCATTGCGTTCGGCACGGCTCGACGGGCTTTCCAGCCCCATCAGCAGCCCGGCCCGCAACTGCGCCCGAGCCCGTGCCACCTCGGCCTCGCTCATGTCGTCCGCGGCCCGCTTCATCTCGTCCAGCGTGAGCTGGGTCAGTTCCGCGATCTCGGCCTCGGAGGTCCCCGCGTAGACCGTGATCTGCCCGGTGTCCTCATAGGCCGATGACTGGGCGTAGATCGAATAGCACAGCCCCCGATCCTCGCGGATCTTCTGGAACAGACGGCTGGACATGCCGCCGCCCATCGCCGTCGCATAGACCTGCGCGGTATAGACCTTGTCGTCGCGGTAGCCCGGACCTTCGAACTGCAATGCGAAATGCACCTGTTCCAGGTCCTTGACCACGCGCCGCTCGCCCCCGACGAAGCGGGCGGGTTCGACCTGCGATTCCCCCACCGGCTTCAGCCCGCCGAAGATCCGTTCCGCCGCCGCCACGATGGCGTCATGTTCGACGCCCCCTGCCGCCGACAGGATCATCTGGTCAGGGCCGTAATGCGCGCCGGTGAAGCTTTCGAAGTCGACCTTCCGGAACGAGGCCACCCGCTCTTCCGGCCCCAGGATCGTGCGGCCGAAGGGCTGGTCGGGGTAGCTGACTTCATGCAGCCAGTCGAAGATGATGTCATCGGGCGTGTCCAGCGCCTGGCCGATCTCTTGCAGGATCACGTGGCGTTCGGTCTCGATGTCGGCCTTGCGGAAGACGGGGTTCAGCACGATGTCCGCGATCACGTCCAGCGCCATCACCACGTCCTGGCTCAGAACCCGGGCGTAATAGGCCGTCATCTCGCGGCTGGTATAGGCGTTGATGTAGCCGCCCACATCCTCGATTTCCTCGGCGATCCGCAGCGCCGACCGGCGGCGGGTGCCCTTGAAGGCCATATGCTCCAGGAAATGCGCGATGCCGTTCTGGGCCGAGGTCTCGTGCCGCCCCCCGGCCTCGACCCAAAGGCCGACGGACGCGGATTGCAGCCCCGGCATCGCCTCGGTGACGATGCGGAACCCGTTGGGCAGGGTGTGCAGCTTCTGCATCAGCGGGCGATCCTTTCACGTACGATGGCCTGAAGCGCGGCAAGATCATTCGGCACCCGCGTCTCCCGCTCGGGCTTGTCGAAGAGGTCGGCCATATGCGGCGGCAGGCCGGGGCGGATGCCCGTCGCGCGCTGCACGGCGTCGGGGAACTTTGCCGGATGCGCGGTCGCCAGCGTGATCATGGGTGCTGCGCCGACATGTTCCTCGGCCACTTTCACGCCCACGGCCGAATGCGGACACAGAAGCTCGCCCGTTGTCTTCCAGTGCCGCGCGATCACCGCCAGCGTCTCGTCCTCGTCACAGCGGCCCGAGGCGAAGGAGCTGCGCAGCGATTCAATCGCCCCCTGGCTGATCCTGAAGCCGCCCGTCTTCATCTCGCCCATCAGCTGCGCCACCGCCGCCCCGTCGCGCCCATAGGCATCGAACAAGGCGCGCTCGAAGTTCGAGGACACCTGGATGTCCATCGACGGGCTGATCGAGGGCTTGACCCCGTGGGTGAGGTAGTCGCCCGACCGCAGCGCGCGGTCCAGGATGTCGTTCTGGTTCGTGGCGATCACCAGCTTGTCGATCGGCAGGCCCATCCGCCTGGCGATGTAGCCGGCGAAGATGTCGCCGAAGTTGCCCGTCGGCACAGTGAAGCTGACCTCGCGGTGCGGGGCACCCAGCGCCGTGCCGGCGTAGAAGTAGTAGACCACCTGCGCCAGCACCCGCGCCCAGTTGATGCTGTTCACCCCCGCCAGCCGCACCGCATCGCGGAAGGCAAAGTCGTTGAACATGTCCTTCACGCGGGCCTGCGCCTCGTCGAAATCGCCGTCAATGGCCAGCGCGTGACAATTCGCCTCTGACGGCGTGGTCATCTGCCGCCGCTGCACCTCGCTGACCCGGCCATGCGGAAACAGGATGAACACATCCACATTCGCCAGCCCGCGGAACGCCTCCATCGCCGCCGACCCGGTGTCGCCGCTGGTCGCGCCGACGATGGTGATCCGCTCGCCGGTCCTGGCCAGGGCCGCCTGCATCATCTGGCCGATGAGCTGCATGGCGAAGTCCTTGAAGGCCAGGGTCGGGCCGTGGAACAGCTCCAGCAGGAAATGGTTCGCTCCCAGCTGCACCAGCGGCGCGCGGGCGGCGTGGTGAAAGCCCTGGTAGGCCCGTGCGATCAGGCCCCGGAACTCGTCGTCGCCGAAAAAGCCGCCCAGGTAGGGGCGCATCACCTTGAACGCGACCTCCTCATAGGGGGCACCCGCCATGCCTGCGATCTCGGCCCTGGTCAGCGCCGGGATCGTCTCGGGCACATAAAGCCCCCCGTCGCGGGCCAGGCCGGTCATCATCGCCGCGCCAAAGCCCAGAACGGGGGCCGCGCCGCGGGTGGAAACGTATTTCATCGCCATCGCCTTCAAACCTTCCGCGTCCTGATACGCCACAGCAGGAAGACTGTCATCCCCGCCCAGGTTGCCGCGAGGAGAAACCACTGGACCGCATAGCCCAAATGGTTGTCGGGTATGCCCGAGGTATCCACCGGCATCGGCGCAATCCCGTCACCGGTTGGCGCGCTGGCGACAACAAGGGTGGGTTCCGTGCCAAGCTTGGCGGCCATCGCCGGGACGTCGCGCGCGAACCACAGGCCCGTCTTCTGATCCGGCGGCGGGGTCGAGCTGCTGGTGTCGTCCGGCCAGTGCAGGTTGCCTTCGACCACCGCCTCTGTGGACGCGCGCGGCAGCCCGCGAGCCTCCTCCTGGACGAAGCCGCGCTGGACCATGATCCGGCGGCCATCGGGCAGCGCGAAGACCTCGATCACCATGACGCCGGGGCTGGCGCCCGTCCGGCCGGCCAGCACTTCCAGATACTCGCCGGTGAAACGCCCCTCGGCGGTCACCGCCTGGAACTTGTGCGGCCCCTCCTCGGGCACCGCGGGCAGCGGGATCGGAGCATTGGCGATCCGCGTCTCGATCTCGTCCAGGTAGGCGCGCTTCTCCTCCATCCGGTCAAGCTGCCAGAAGCCGAGGCTCATCAGGACGGCAACCCCGGCAACGCCCAGGACGACGGGAAACAGATAGCGGCGCATGGCTTACCCCGGAAACGAAAGCGCAGGCCCGAAGGCCCGCGCTGACCAGTATCTGCGGCCGTGGGCTTACTGGCCCCAGACGTAGATCGTTGCGAAAAGGAACAGCCAGACCACATCGACAAAGTGCCAGTACCAGGCGGCGGCCTCGAAACCGACGTGCTTTTCGGGCGTGAAGTGTCCCTTCATCGCGCGGATCAGGCAGACGGTCAGGAAGATCGTCCCGATGATCACGTGAAAGCCGTGGAATCCGGTCGCCATGAAGAAGATGGAGCCATAGATGTTGCCGGCAAAGCCGAAGGCGGCGTGGGTGTATTCATAGGCCTGCATGCCGGTGAAGATCACCCCCAGGACGATGGCGAGGATCAGCCCGTTCTTCAGGTCCTTGCGGTTGTTCTCGTGCACCAGGGCGTGGTGCGCCCAGGTCGCGGCACAGCCCGACAGCAGCAGGATCAGCGTGTTGATCAAGGGCAGGTGCCAGGGATCGAAGGTCTCGATCCCGGCGGGTGGCCAGACGCCGTCGATCGCCGGGCTGTCCGGCCCCATCGGATACATGCGGTGCTTGAAGAAGGTCCAGAACCAGGCCGCGAAGAACATGACTTCCGACATGATGAACAGGATGAAGCCGAAGCGCAGGCCGATCCGCACGACCGGAGTGTGGTCGCCGGTCTGGCTTTCGTGCACCATTTCCGACCACCAGGCGAACATGACGTACAGCACCCCGGCCAGGCCGATCAACCCCAGCCAGGGCCCCGACCCGTGCATCCACAAGACCGAGCCGAACAGCATCACGAAGCCAGCGACGGCTCCGAAGAACGGCCAGATCGACGGTGGCAGGACGTGGTAATCGTGGTTCTTTGCGTTTGCCATGCCGGCGGTTCCCTCTTTGTCTTTTTTCAGTTCACTGCGGCTTCGATGTCCGCAGCGGGCGTGTCCAGCGCTGCCTGTACTTCGGGCAGCGGGGTTTCATGGAAGGTATAGCTCAGCAGGATCTCGCGCACAAACTGCCCTTCGCTATTCTCGGCCATCGCAGGGTCGATGAAGAAGCTGACCGGCATCAGCACGGTCTCGCCCGGCTGCAGCACCTGTTCGGTGAAACAGAAACACGCGATCTTGGTGAAGTAGCCGCCGGCGGAAAACGGATAGACGTTGAACGTCGCCGTGCCGGCCACCGGACGGTCGGTCGGGTTGTGCGCCTCGTAGAAGGCCAGCCCCGTCTCGCCGATGCGGATGTCCATCGACCGCTCGACCGGCTTGAAGGTCCAGGGCATCCCCTGTTCCAGCGAGGCGTCGAAGCGGACCTTCACTGTCTGGTCCAGCACCGTGTCCGCCCCGGTTTCCGCCACGGAGGTCGTGCCTCCGAAGCCGGTCACGCGGCAGAACCAGTCGTAGAAGGGCGGAATGATCACGATGGTGGTGAAGGTCAGTCCGACAACCATCGAGCCCAGCAGGGCCAGCATCCGGTTGTTGCCCTGAAGGCGCGGGAAGATCATGGCTGGGTCTCCTCGTCAGGCACGAGTGCCGGTTGAAAGGTGTGATCGAAGCCCTGCAGCGGCTCGCCGCGCTGCACCTTGACCACGGTCAGGGCGAAGACCAGCACCACAAAGGCAACAAGGGTCAGGCCAAGGCCAAGATTCCGGGTGAAGCGGCGCCGGTGCAGGTCATGTTCGGGACGGAAAGTCATCTCACCAGCCCCCCATCCCTGCCGATTTCAGCGCCAGCTCCACCAGGAACGCCGCGAAATGCAGGAAGAGATACAGCAGCGAAAAGCGGAAGAAGGCCTTTTCGACGGTATACTTGTCCGCCTCGGCCATGCTTTCGTCCCGCCGCCAGATGCGCCAGGCGCCGAGGACGAACCAGGCGTTCAGCACCAGCGTCACCGCCAGCGTGACCGGCCCGCCGATCGAGGTCATCGCCGCGCCCAGCGCCACCGGGACCAGAAGCAGCGTGTAGCCCAGGATATGCGCCCGCGTCGCACGGCGGCCATGCGTCACCGTCAGCATCGGCACGCCCGCGGTGTGGTAGTCTTCCTTCATGAACAGCGCCAGCGCCCAGAAGTGCGGCGGGGTCCACATGAAGATCAGCGCGAACATCAGGAAGGCCTCGACCGAGACCGAACCCGTCGCCGCAACCCAGCCGATCATCGGCGGAAAGGCCCCGGCCGCGCCCCCGATCACGATGTTCTGCGGGGTCGAGCGCTTCAGCCACATCGAATAGACGACGGCGTAGAAGAAGATCGTGAAGGCCAGAAGCGCCGCCGCCAGCCAGTTCGTCGCCAGCCAGAGCATGACGACACTGATCCCCGACAGGGCCATGCCCAGGCCCAGCGCCTCGCCCCCGGCGACCTTGCCGGCGGGAACCGGACGGCGCGCAGTGCGCTTCATCACCGCGTCGATGTCGGCGTCCCACCACATGTTCAGCGCCCCCGAGGCCCCTGCCCCGAGTGCGATGAACAAGATGGCCGAGAAGGCTTCGACGGGGTGCAGATGCACCGGCGCAACCAGCAGGCCCACCAGCGCGGTGAAGACGACAAGCGACATCACCCGCGGCTTCAGCAGCTGCACGTAATCGCCGAACCCCGGCTCGTACGGGGTGGCGCCTGCGCCCTGATATGCTGTGGTATCGCTCATTCTCGGACCTGTTCCTGACAGGAGGGGCCTGACCTGCGCCAAGCCCCGTATCCTGCATTTCCTGTCAATCGCCTCAGTTCAATCGCCTCAGTTCGATCGCCTCAGTCGTTCGATGCCACTTCGATCGCAGCCGGGCTGTCCGCAGCCTGAATCTCGGCCGCCGACAGCTGGACATCACCCGCCCTGGCCTGTTCCAGCCACTGCGCGTAGGCCGCTTCCGACACGACCTTCACGGTGATCGGCATGTAGGCATGCATCTGACCGCAGATCTCCGAGCACTGGCCGAAGTAGACGCCTTCCTGATCCGCCCGGAACCACAGCGCGGCGGTGCGGCCGGGGACCCCATCCTGCATCACGCCAAAGGCCGGGATCTTCCAGGAATGGATCACGTCCGACGCAGTGACCTGCACCACGACGACCTTGCCCACCGGAACGACGACGGCGGTGTCGGTGGCCAGCAGGAACTGCTCCCTGCCGTAGCCCGCGGCCTCCAGCTGCGCCTCGACCTCGGGGGTCAGCATGTTGGCGCCACCCGTGGCCGGCGAGCCGATCATGTAGCTGTCGAACGAAATGCCCTCGTCGACATATTCATAGGACCAGTACCACTGGTTGCCGGTCGCCTTGATCGTGACCTCGCCAACCGGAATTTCCATCTGCTTGAACAGGACCGGCAGCGAGAACGCCCCGATGAAGACCAGGATCACGATCGGGACGATCGTCCATGCCACTTCCAGCGGGGTGTTGTGGGTGAAGCGGGCCGGCGTCGGGTTGGCACGGCGGTTGAAGCGGACGATCGTGTAGATCAGCAGCCCGGTCACGAAGATCACGATGGCGCCGATGATCCAGTTGATCATCGTGTCCAGCCAGACGATGTCATGCTTCAGCTCGGTTGCCGACGGCTGGAAACCCATCCCGTGCGGGACGGGTTGCCCAATGATTTCCAAGGCTTGCTGCGCAAGGGCCTGGCCGGCCACCAGCGTGGTCAGCCCTGCTGCGGCGATCCCGCCGATCACTGTCGAAAGACGCATGGTTTTGTTCCCGTTCACGTCGCGGCTTGGCGCCGCTTTCAAGAGACCCGACGAAGGCTCGGAATCCCGCTGTTTCCCATGGCCCTCAAACCATATTAGCTTGGCCGCGACAAGCAAAACCGTTGCGACAGATCGCTCCCTGGACCTCTGGAGGCACTTCCCTGGCCATCCTCATCCGCGCCCTTGTCGCCTTTGGTGTCCTTTACGCAACCCTGTTGTCGGGCATGTACCTGTGGCAGCGGGACCTGCAGTATTTCCCGACCCGCAACGACCCCGCGCCCCAGGCCGTGGGGCTGGCGGGCGTCGAGCGGATCGAGCTTGTCACCCCGGACGGCGAAACCCTTGTCCTGTGGACCAGCCCGGCCCGCGGGGACCGGCCCACGGTGCTGTTCCTGCACGGCAACGGCGGCGAGATCGCCGACCGCGCCGACCGTTTCGCCTTCTACCGCAGCCGCGGGCTTGGCGTGGCGTTCCTGTCCTGGCGCGGCTATGGCGGCTCCACCGGGTCGCCCTCCGAAGCCGGTCTCCTGCTTGATGCCAGGACCGCCTATGACCACCTGCGCGCCCAGGGCATTGCGCCCGACCGGATCGTCCTGGTCGGAGAATCCCTCGGGACCGGGATCGCCGTGCAGCTTGCCGCTGCCCATCCCGTTGCCGCCCTGGTGCTGGAGGCCCCCTATTCCGCCGCAGTCGACATCGCCCGCGCGGTCTATCCCTGGCTTCCCGTGGACCTGTTGATGAAGGACCAGTTCCGCTCGCGCGACCACATCGCCGCTGTCGGCGCCCCGATCCTGATCCTGCATGGCGAGGCTGACCGGGTGATCCCGCCGGGCTTTGGCCGCCGCCTCTTTGACGCGGCCGAGGCCCCCAAGACCTTCCTTTCCCTCGGCCCCGTCGGGCACGAGGCGCTGTTCTCGCCCGCCACCTGGGCTGCGGGGGTCGATTTCATCGACCGGGTCGTGACACCTTGACCCTGCCCCCGCAGCGGCCCATCTGTTCTGCCTGCCATTCCAGAAAGCCCCGCCCCATGACCGACGCCCCCTTCCGCCCGTTCGAGACCCATCTGGACGAGGGTGCCGCCCTTGCGACCCTGCGCGCCGCGACCGAGGGGGCCGACGATGGCGAGCTTTTCCTGGAACGCCGCCGGGCCGAATCCATCGTCCTTGACGATGGCCGCATCCGCCAGGCGACCTATGACGCCAGCCAGGGCTTCGGCCTGCGCGCCGTGCGGGGCGAGGTTGCCGGCTACGCCCATTCGACCGAGATCACCGAAACCGCGCTGCGCCGCGCGGCCGAGACCGCCCGCCTTGCGGTCGGCGCGGGTGGCGGCAGGCTTGCGGCAGGTCCGCGCGGCACCAACACCCGGCTCTACCGGCCCGACGACCCGATGGCCGACGCCGCCTTCCCGGTGAAGATCGACCTTCTGCGCGAGATCGACGCCCATGCCCGCGCGCTCGACCCCCGCGTCGTCCAGGTCTCGGCCACCCTTTCGGCCAGTCTGCAAGAGGTCGAGATCCTCCGCCCCGAGGGCACCAGGATTGCCGACATCCGCCCGATGGCCCGGATCAACGTCAGCGTGATGATCGAGGAAGGCGGCCGCCGCGAACAGGGCGGCATGGGCCAGGGCGGCCGCCACGGGCTGGCGCAGCTCATGTCGCCCGAGACCTGGAAGCCGATGATCGCCGAGGCGCTGCGCATCGCCCAGGTCAACCTTGGCGCCGTCGAGGCCCCGGCCGGCGTGATGGACGTGGTCCTCGGCCCCGGCTGGCCGGGCATCCTTTTGCACGAGGCCATCGGCCACGGGCTGGAGGGCGACTTCAACCGCAAGGAAACCTCGGCTTTCGCGGGACTTCTGGGGAAACAGATTGCGTCCAAAGGCGTGACTGTCCTTGATGACGGCACAATCCCCGACCGCCGCGGCTCTATCTCCATCGATGACGAGGGCACGCCTTCCGCCAGGAACGTGCTGATCGAGGACGGGGTGCTGGTCGGCTACATGCAGGACCGCCAGAATGCCCGGCTGATGGGCGTCGCGCCCACCGGCAACGGGCGTCGCGAAAGCTTTGCCCATATTCCGATGCCGCGGATGACCAACACCTACATGCTGTCGGGCCCCGACGACCCCGCCGGGATCGTCGCCAGCCTCAGGGACGGGATCTACGCGGTGGGCTTTGGCGGCGGGCAGGTCGACATCACCTCGGGCAAGTTCGTCTTCAGCTGCACCGAGGCCTACCGGGTGAAGAACGGCGTCGTGGGCGCGGCGGTGAAGGGTGCCACCCTGATCGGCGACGGCGCCACCGCGCTGAAAGGCATCCGCGCCATCGGCAACGACCTGAAGCTCGACCCCGGCATCGGCAACTGCGGCAAGGCGGGCCAGTGGGTTCCCGTGGGCGTGGGCCAGCCGACGCTGCTGATCCAGGGCCTGACAGTCGGGGGCGCTGCCGCCTGACCAGGGCGCAAAACTTTTCGAAAAGTTTTGCAAAATCCTTCGAAGGATTTTGGGCCGCGCTACCGGCCGAACTTTCCCTTCAGCGCATCCGCGAACGCATTGCCACCCGACTGCGGCCCCGATTGCGGCCCCGACTGCATCGGCCCCCGCACCGGCTTTTGGGCAGCCGGCCCCCGCTCGCGCGCCTGGTCCTTTGCGCTGGCCCCGCCGTCCGACTTCATCGTCAGGCCGATCCGCTTGCGCGGCACATCGACCTCGACCACCCGGACCTTGACCACGTCCCCGGCCTTGACCACCGCATGCGGGTCCTTGACGAAGCTGTCGGACAGCTGGCTCACATGCACCAGCCCGTCCTGATGCACGCCGATGTCGACAAAGGCCCCGAAGGCCGCGACGTTGGTCACGGTGCCTTCCAGCACCATCCCCGGCCGCAGGTCGCCGATCTGGTCCACGCCCTCGGCAAAGGTCGCCGTCCGGAAGCTGGGCCGCGGGTCGCGCCCCGGCTTTTCCAGTTCCGCCAGGATGTCCTTCACCGTGGGCAGGCCGAACCTTTCATCGACGAAACTGGCCGGGTTCAGCTGCTTCAACGCCGATCCGTCGCCCATGATCGCGCGGATGTCCCGCCCGCAGGCCGCAACGATCCTGCGGGCCAGGTCATAGGCTTCCGGGTGAACCGAGGAGGCGTCCAGCGGCTCTTTCCCGCCGGTGATCCGCAGGAACCCCGCCGCCTGTTCGAACGCCTTCGGCCCCAGCCGCGCGACCTTCAACAGGTCCTTCCGCGTCGCAAACGGCCCATTGGCATTCCGGTGCGCCACGATGGCCTCGGCCAGGCCCGGTCCCACGCCGGACACCCGCGCCAGCAGCGGGGCCGACGCGGTGTTCAGATCCACCCCCACCGCGTTCACCGCGTCTTCGACCACCGCCTCCAGCGACTTGCCCAGCCGGTGCTGGTCCACGTCGTGCTGGTATTGCCCCACGCCGATCGCCTTCGGCTCGATCTTGACCAGTTCCGCCAGCGGGTCCTGCAAGCGCCGCGCGATCGAAACCGCCCCGCGCAACGACACGTCAAGATCGGGAAACTCGCGCGCGGCCAGTTCGCTGGCCGAATAGACCGAGGCCCCGGCCTCGCTGACCACCACCTTGACCGGCTTTTCCGGCCCCGGCAGCAGTGCCAGCAGGTCGGCGACCAGCTTCTCGGTCTCGCGGCTGGCGGTGCCGTTGCCGATGGAGATCAGCCTGACCCCATGCGCCCCGATCAGCCGCGCAATCGCCACCTGTGCGCCCTTGAGGTCGTTCTTCGGCTGGAACGGATAGACCGTATCCGTCGCCACGACCTTGCCCGTCGCATCCACGACCGCAAGTTTCACCCCGGTCCTGATGCCCGGATCAAGCCCCATCGTCGCCTTGCCCCCGGCCGGGGCGGCCAGCAGCAGGTCCTTGAGATTCCGCGCGAAGACCCGGATCGCCTCGGCCTCGGCCGCCTCGCGCAGCTCGGCCATCAGGTCCAGCGTCAGGCTGGTCTTCAGCTTCACCCGCCAGGCCCAGGCCGCCGCCTCGCGCAGCCACTTGTCGCCGGGCCCCGACCCCGACGCGCCCACGGCCGCGCCACAGGCCCGCTCGGCGGGGCTTTCGCCACGCGGCGCTTCGGCATCGATCTCGAGGTCCAGCGTCAGGAATTCCTCGTTCCGCCCCCGGAACATCGCCAGCGCCCGGTGGCTGGGGACGCGCGCGAAGGCCTCGGCATGCGCGAAGTAGTCGCTGAACTTCGCCCCTGCCGTCTCTTTCCCGGCCACCACCTTCGCCGCCAGCTTCCCCGCCTTGCGCATGTGGTCGCGCAGCCGGCCCAGCAGCGCGGCATCCTCGCTCAGCCCCTCGGCCAGGATGTCCCGCGCGCCTTCCAGCGCGGCCTTGGCATCGGGAAAGCCCTCGGACAGGAACCCGCCCGCCAGCACCGCCGGGTCGGCGGCGCGGTCGGCCAGGATGGCATCATGCAGCCCCTGCAACCCCGCCTCGCGCGCGATCATCGCCTTGGTGCGGCGCTTGGGCTTGTAGGGCAGGTAGATGTCCTCCAACTCGGCCTTCGTGACCGCCCCGGCGATGGACTTGGCCAGGGCATCCGTGAGCTTGCCCTGTTCGGTGATCGAGGACAGGATCGCCCCCCGCCGCGCCTCAAGCTCGCGCAGGTAGCCCAGGCGTTCCTCCAGGCGGCGCAGCTGGGTGTCGTCAAGGCCGCCCGTCACCTCCTTGCGGTAGCGCGCGATGAAGGGCACCGTGGCGCCTTCGTCCAGAAGTTGCATCGCCGCGGCGACCTGCCCTGGCGCAGCACCGATTTCCGAGGCGATCAGGCGGGGGATCTGGGTCAGGCTCATGCGAATCCTCGAAGGCTAGGGGCGGGCAGCTTAGCTGCCGCCCCGGTCCGGGTGAAGCCCGCCCGCCACTGTCATCCGGGCGACCCTAGCGGTAGCGGGCCGGGCTGGTGCCAAAGCGCTTGCGGTAGGCCTTGGAAAAGCTCGACCGGGAATTGAAGCCGGTGGCGATGGCGACCTCGAGGATCGACAGGGTGGTGTCGGCCAGAAGGTTCCGCGCCTCTTCCAGCCGCAGGCCCAGGTAGTGACCCTTGGGGGTCTCTTGCAGGACTGCCTGGAAGATGCGCTCCATGTGGCGGGGCGAACGGCCGAAGACCCCGGCCAGCTGGTCGCGGTCCAGCGGCGTGGCGATATTGGCCTGCATCGCGGCGATCACCCGCGCCACCGCGGGATGCCGCGCGGCCATCGGCGCGGGAAAGGCCGCCTTCTGCGTGGCATTCGCCTCGCGTCGGCGGCTGTGCAGGCACATCTCGGCCACCGCATCCGCCAGCTTCTGGCCGTGATCCTGGGCGATCAGCGCCAGCATCAGGTCGACCCCGGCCTCGCCGCCCGCGCAAGAGAAATGCTTGCGGCCGATGACGTAGATCTGCTGCAGGGGCTCGACATCGAAAAGCTCGCGGAAGGCGGGGCGGTTTTCCCAGTGGACAGCCGGGCTGTCGTCGCCCAAGAGCCCCGCGCGTGCCAGAGTGTAGGCTCCGGTGCAGATCGCGCCAAGACTGCCGCCCTTGCGCGCATGATCCCGCAGCCAGCCCAGCACCTTGCGATCCGCCGCCTGGCTGGCATCGGTGCCCGAACAGACGATCACCGTCGTCTCGCGGCCCAAGACCTGCAACCCCTGGTCCACCTCGATCCGAACCCCGGCCGAGCTTTCCACCGGCCCCCCATCCATGCTGACCAGCCGCCAGCGGTACAGCGGCTGCTGGGTCAGCTGGTTGGCGATCCGCAATGGCTCGATGGCCGAGGCAAAGGCCAGAAGCGTAAAGCGCGGCAAGGCCAGGAAGGCAAAGTCGCGGGTGGCCCCCGGTGCCGCCAGATGGAAATGCGCCACGCCGCGCGGGATGACCGCCGTGGCACGCTGAAAGCTCTGGTCGTCGGCAGGACGGGTCATGGCGGCGGTATCCCCGGTCAGCTGGCGGAAGGCCCCGCGCTTCTGATCCTGCGGGCAGATTCTGTCAACCGGCGGCAGCGGGCGGTCCTATGGTCGGCGATAGGGGTCGGGCAACGCCGGCAGAACCTGGCCGCTGCAGGCCCCGAAACCGATGGCATAGCCGTCGCCCAGACACGTGCCGCGCAGCACCAGCGTATCACCGTCCTCGATGAAACTGCGCGTGCCGCCGTCGATGGCGATCGGCTCCTTGCCGCCCCAGCTCAGCTCCAGCAGGCTGCCGCGCGCATCCTTGGCGGGGCCAGAGATCGTCCCGGACCCCAGCAGGTCGCCCGTGCGCATCGGGCAGCCGCTGGTCGTGTGATGCGCCAGCTGCTGCGCGGCCGAGTAATACATCTCGCGGTAGTTGGTGCGCGCGATCACCGTCTCGCGGCCGCCCTCGGGCGTCAGGCCGACCTCCAGCGCGATGTCATAGAGCATCGGCCCCGGCTCTTGCAGATGCGGCAGCAGCGGGACCTCGCGGGGGGGTGTCGAACACCGGAACGGCTCCAGCGCGGCGCGCGTCACGATCCAGGGGCTGATCGTCGTCGCCGTCGCCTTGGCCTGGAACGGCCCCAGCGGCTGGTATTCCCAGGCCTGGATGTCCCGCGCCGACCAGTCGTTCAGCAGCACATAGCCGAAGATCATCGCATCCGCCTCGGCCACTGTCACCGGGCCGACCGAGGGCGTGCCGACCACCGCGCCCAGCTCCAGCTCGATGTCGAACCGGCGCGAGGGCTGGAAGGCGGGCAGCGCATGATCCGGCCCCTTCACCTGCCCCCAGGGCCTGCGGACCGCCGTCCCCGAGACCACGACCGACGACGCCCGACCGTTATAGCCGATGGGGATATGCAGCCAGTTGGGTGGCAGGGCGTTCTCGGCCCCCCGGAACATGGTGCCGACGTTGGTGGCGTGGTGACGGCCCGCGTAGAAATCGGTGTATTCGCTGACCAGAAAGGGCATCTGCAGCGCCACTTCGGCCAAGGGCACCAGATGCGGCTCCACGGCCGCCCGCTCGCCCGAACCCTCGCCCAGCATCTCCAGCAGCCGCGCCCGAACTGCCGCCCAGACCTGGGGTCCCGCCTGCATCACCTTGTTCCAGACCGGCACATCCATGAGCGGCCCGCCCGGCAGGACAAGCAGCCCCCTCTCCTCCAGCGCCGCCACGTCCAGCACGCAATCGCCAATCGCCACGCCGCATCGTGGCTTTGCCTCGTGACGCGAGAACACCCCGCAGGGCAGGTTGTTCAGCGGGAACGGATGGTCAGGCGCATTGGCGCTTTCCACCCAGGATCGGATCAAGCCCATGCGGCTTCCTTCACTTTCTGTCCGGAAATATCCCGGAGGTCGCCAATGGTGCGCCACTGGTCCGAGAACCGCTGGCGACGGGGCTGGCCCCCGCTTTCCGTCACTTGATGCCCGGCGTGCCGTCGAACTTCTTCTCCAGGCTGGCCCAGCAGTCGATGTAGTCGTCCTGCAAGGGTGCCGCCTTCGCCGCCCAGTCCGTCAGGTGCTGCGGAAACCGCGTCTCGAACATGAAGCTCATCGTCTCGTCCAGCTTTTCGGGCTTCAGCTCGCCATTCGACGCGCCCTCGAAGGCAGTGCGGTCCGGCCCGTGCGGCAGCATGCAGTTGTGCAGCGACATGCCCCCCGGCACGAACCCCTTCGGCTTGGCGTCGTAGATGCCGTAGATGTTGCCCATCAATTCGGACATGACGTTCTTGTGGTACCACGGCGGTCGGAAGGAATTCTCTGCCACCAGCCAGCGCTCGCGGAACAACACGAAGTCGATGTTTGCCGTCCCCTCCAGCCCGCTTGGCGCCGTCAGCACCGTAAAGATCGACGGGTCCGGATGGTCGAACAGGATCGCGCCCACCGGCGAATAGGTCCGAAGGTCGTATTTGCAGGGCGCATAGTTGCCGTGCCAGGCGACGACATCCAGCGGGCTGTGCCCGATGTGGGTGCGATGGAACTGGCCGCACCACTTCATCACGACCGAGGACGGTGCGTCCCGATCCTCGAACGCCGCGACCGGCGTCTTGAAGTCGCGCGGGTTGGCCATGCAGTTCGCGCCGATGGGGCCACGGTTCGGCAGGGTGAAGGGCACGCCGTAGTTTTCACAGACGAAGCCGCGGGCGGGGCCTTCCAGCACCTCGACCCGGTAGACCAGCCCGCGCGGCAGGATGGCGATCTCCTTCGGCTCCAGGTCGATCACCCCCAGCTCGGTGCAAAAGCGCAGCCGCCCCTCTTGCGGGACCACCAGAAGCTCGCCATCCGCCGAAAGGAAATACTCGTCCACCATCGAGGCGGTCACCGTGTAGACATGCGCCGCCATCCCGGTCTGGGCATTCACGTCCCCCGCCGTCGTTACCGTCCGCATCCCCGTGATCCAGGTCAGCGCCTCCGCCCCATGCGGCACCGGGTCCCAGCGGTACTGGCCGAGCGAGATCACCTCCGGCAGCACATGCGGAGCGGTCTTCCACAATGCCACCTCGATCTTCGCAAACCGCGTGGTGTGCTTCACCGAGGGGCGGATGCGGTAGCACCAGGTCCGCTCGGGATGCGGCTTGGTGAAGGCCGACCCCGACAGCTGTTCGGCATAAAGCCCGTAGGCGCATTTCTGCGGGCTGTTCTGCCCCTGCGGCAGCGCGCCCGGCAGCGCCTCGGTCTCGAAGTCGTTGCCGAAGCCGGGCATGTATCCTGGCAATGAGCCTGGCACTGGGCCAGTGCCGCCAGGGGCGCGGGTCATGCCGTGCGGCAGCGCGTGGGTCATTGGACTCCTCCCTCGGATGCCCGGATTTATAGTTGCACTCGCAACCAAGTCAAGCCTATCCTGCCCTGGACCCCACCCGGCAACAGCCCTCAGGACCCCCACCATGACGACCGGCCCCACCGCAGAGGTGATCCTGCATGACTACTGGCGCTCGTCCTCGGCCTACCGGGTCAGGATCGCACTGAATCTTCTGGGCATTGCCTACCGCGCGGTCCCCGTCGACCTGTCGGCCGGCGCGCAGAGCGATCCCGGACACCTGGGGCTGAACCCGCAGGGCCTGGTCCCGGTTTTGCAGATCGACGGCCTTCGGCTCACCCAGTCGCTGGCCATCCTGGAATATCTGGACGAGACCCGGAAGGCTGGCTTTCTGCCCGTTGCCCCCGCCGACCGCGCCCGCATCCGCGCGCTGGCCCATGCCATCGCGATGGACATCCAGCCGGTCTGCAACCTGCGCGTCGCACAACATGCCGTCTCGCTTGGCCAGGGCATCACGATGCAGGGCTGGATGTCCCACTTCATCAGCCTGGGTTTCCGCGGGCTGGAGCCGATGCTGACCGGCGACACCCGGTTCTGCCACGGCGACCGACCCGGCCTGGCCGACCTGTGCCTTGTTCCCCAGGTCTACAATGCCCGGCGTTGGGACGTTGACCTGACCCGCTTTCCCCGCATCACCGCCATCGCCGCCCGGCTGGAGGCCCTGCCCCCCGTCGCCGCAGCCCATCCCGACCGGGTGAAGCCATGACCCGGACAGTCACCGGGCCGGGCCAGGACTTCGACCTGCAGCTCTTTCTGCCCTATCTCCTGAACCAGGCGGCCGAGGCGGCGTCGAAGGGCTTTCAGGCCAGCTACAAGGCCGCTTACGGCATGACGCGCACTCAGTGGCGGGTGCTGGCACATCTGGGCAAGTTCGGCGCCCTGACCGCGCGCGACATCTGCGCCCGCACCCATGTCGAGAAGACCAAGGTCAGCCGGGCCGTCGCGGCCCTGGAGGACCGGGGCTGGCTCACCCGCAGCCCAAGCCCGCTTGACCGGCGGGCGGAAATCCTGACGCTGACCGACCGGGGCCGCGCGGTCTTTGCACAGCTTGGTCAGCAGGCCATCGCCTATGATCGCCATCTGCGCACGCACCTGGGACCCAGGGACGCGGCCCGGCTGGACGACCTTCTGCGCCGCATCATCGCGCTGCACCCGACCGACGGCGAGGACGACTGACAACGGCACGCGGGGGGAACGGGAGTTGGGGGGGGAAGGATGGTACAGCCTCCCCGGCTCGAACGGGGGACCCCCAGATCCACAATCTGGTGCTCTAACCAACTGAGCTAAGGCTGCACTCGCGGGGCGATTTAGCCCCCCTCCCCCCGAATTGCAAGCACCTTTGCCAGCCCGCCCGGACGGTTTTTCCTTGCGCCGCGCCGCCTCGCCCGCTACCCCCGCCGCATAGTCGGGAGCACGGATCATGGGCATCAACAACTCCAGCGAGATCGCGGCGAACCTGCAGATCGGGCCGACCGACGCCGGCATGGTCCGCATCTATGTCGAGGCCGAGGGCGGGATCGAACTGCCGCTGGACTTCGACCCCGAGGAAGCCGAGGAAATCGCCGAGGAATTGCGCGCCGCCGCCGAGGCCGCGCGCGCCATCGGCGCCAAGCCCGCGCCCAGGAACAAGCGCTAGACGCAACCGACAGACAGCGCGGCGGTTGACCCTGCCAGCGCAGGCTCGCAGGATGCCGCCGCAAGACCCCGGGGGATTCTTCTCATGGCCGCAGACGGCAATTCCGCGCTATCCGACGACGACGACACCGGCGACTGGGGGCCATTCGGCAAACCCCTGTTCGACGACCCCTCGGCCCGGGCCCTGTCGCGGGTGGGCGTGGTCGACGTCGGCTCGAACTCGGTCCGGATGGTGGTCTTCGACGGCGCGGCCCGCAGCCCTGCCTATTTCTACAACGAAAAGATCATGTGCGGCCTGGGCAAGGGCATGGCGCAGACCGGGCGCCTGAACCCGGAAGGCAAGGAACGCGCGGTGGCCGCCCTGAAGCGGTTTGCCCTGCTGGCCAAGGGCATGGACATCTCTCCCTTCATGGTCGTCGCCACCGCCGCCACGCGTGAGGCCGAGGACGGTCCCGAATTCCAGGCCCGCGTCCTGCGCGAGACCGGCCTTCGGCTGCATGTCATCGACGGCGACGAAGAGGCGCGGCTGTCGGCCCAGGGCGTCCTGCTTGGCTGGCCCGACGCCAAGGGCATCGTCTGCGACATCGGCGGCAACTCGATGGAACTGGCGCGCATCGGCAACGGCCGCGTCGGCAAGCGCGTCTCGACCCCGCTTGGCCCCTTCCGCCTGCAGCAGGTCTCGGCCGACCCGAGGAAGCGCAAGGCCCATATCGACGCCGTCCTGGAAGCCGCCGCCCGCGACATCCGCCCCGATGGCGACCGGCTTTACCTGGTCGGCGGCAGCTGGCGGGTCATCGCGCGGCTTGACATGGAACGGCGCAGCTATCCGCTGACCGTCCTGCACGAATACCGCATGACGCCCGATGGCCTGACCGCCACGCTGGACTGGCTGCAGACCACCGACCTGCCCGCGCTGCGCGGCCGCACCGGCACCAGCGCCGAGCGGATGGAGCTTGTGCCGCTGGCCTGCGAAGTCCTGCGCGAGATGATCCGCATCCTGAAGCCGTCCGAGATTGACGTCTCGGCCTACGGCATCCGCGAGGGGCTGCTGTTCGAACAGATGCCCGACCGGCTGCGCGCCCGCGATCCCCTGATCGAGGCCGCGCGGATGACCGAGCTGACCCAGGCCCGCATCCCCGGCTTCGGCAAGAAGCTTTTCGCCTTTCTCGAACCTCTGTTCAAGGATGCCACGCACGAGCGGCTTCGCCTGGTCAAGGCCGCCTGCCTGCTGCACGACACCACCTGGCGCGCCCACCCCGACTACCGGGCCGAGGCCTGTTTCGACAACGCCACCCGCGCCAACCTGGGCGGCCTGGACCACCCCGGCCGGGTGTTCCTGGGTCTCGCACTGCTGCACCGCTACAAGAACAGCCGCTCGGGCAGCCGGATGGAGCCGCTGTTCCGCCTGCTCAGCGAAGCCGACATCCAGGATGCCGAGGCCCTGGGCAAGGCCATGCGATTCGGCGCGATGTTCTCGATCGGCGATCCCGCGCAAGCCGGAGAGTTGCGCTGGAACCTGAAGAAACGTCAGCTGACCCTGGCCCTGACCGAAGACGGCCTGGGCCTGTTCGGCGAGGTGGCCCAGGCCCGCTTCGCCGCCCTGGCGCTGGCCCTGAAGGCGCAGACCAGGGTCGTGCCGATGGCGGCCGAGTGATGCTGCACCTTGATCACCTCGCCGTATCCGCCGCCACGCTGGACGACGGCGCGGCCTGGGTCGAAAGGGCGCTGGGCGTGCCGCTTGCCGGGGGCGGAAAGCATCCGCACATGGGCACGCACAACCGCCTGCTCGGACTCGGCGACCTCTACCTTGAAGTCATCGCCATCGACCCTTCGGCCGCAAGCCCCGCCCATCCGCGCTGGTTCGATCTTGACCATTTCCAGGGCGCTCCCCGCCTGACGAACTGGATCTGCCGGACTGCGGATCTTGACGCCGCCCTTGCGGCAGCCCCTGCCGCGACCGGCACCGCCACCGACCTTGCCCGCGGCGACCACCGCTGGCGCTTTGCGGTGCCCGCCTCCGGCAAGCTGCCCTTCGACGACTGCTTTCCCGCGCTGATCCAGTGGCAGGGCGACCTGCATCCCGCGCGGACCCTGCGGGACCACGGCATCCGCCTTGCGCGGCTGGAGATCACCCACCCCGACGCCCCGGCCCTGCAACGCGCCCTCACCGGCCTTTCCGACCCCCGCGTCCAGGTCCAGCTCGGCCCCTACCGATCCCTCCGCGCGACCTTCGACACGCCGCAAGGCACCCGCGTCCTGACGTGATCCGGCCCGCCGAGCCTGGCGCTGCCACGGCCCCGGCTGCGCTTGCGAACCACTGGCTGCCGCTGTCACCTTCACCCCGGCCCCCACACCGGCCCCCACCCCGGCCCCGAAGACCAGTCCCGCAGCGGGCGGCAAGTCGGGCCGCCACGTCCCCCCTGGTCTGTTGCAGGATTTCCTCTGACAACCAGCCACGCCACGGTTATTGTCACCCCCATGTCGATCTGGACCCGCATCACCGAAGCCCTCGCCGCCCTGGCCAAGGGCGAACCGCTCTCTGTCGTTTTCGACAGGCTGCGGACCGCCCCTGCCCCCGAACACTCCATCGGCTTCACCATCGCCGTCCTTGCCCTTGGCGCCAAGATGGCCAAGGCCGATGGCACCGTGACCCGCGACGAGGTCACCGCCTTCCGCCGCATCTTCACCTTCCCCGAGGGCGAGGAACAGCACGCCGCCCGCGTCTACGACCTTGCCCGCCAGGATGTCGCGGGCTTTGATGCCTATGCCCGCAAGATCGCCCGGCTGTTCAACCCCGACGGCCACCGGATCTGCGCCGACGACCACCATGTCCTGGTCGACATCCTGGAGGCCCTGTTCCAGATCGCCGTCGCCGACGGGTCCTACCACAGCGGAGAGGACACCTTCCTTGCCCATGTCGCCGACGAATTCGGCCTGGACGACCGCTGCTTCAACATCGTCCGCTCGCGCCTGGTCGAAGGCGCGCCGCGTGACCCCTACGACGTTCTCGGCCTGCCGCACGACGCCAGCAAGGCCGAGGCCCGCAAGGCCTGGCGTGACCTGGTCCGCGACACCCACCCCGACGTCCTGCAATCCCGCGGCGTCCCGCCCGAAGCGATGAAGCTGGCCGAACGCCGGTTGCAGCTGATCAACGAGGCCTGGCGAGAAATCTCGGACAGGCAAGCCGCATGAGCCCCCGGCCCCTGCGGCTTGCGACCTACAACGTCGAATGGTTCAACGCGCTGTTCGACGACCGTGGCCGGCTTCTGGAGGACGGGGGTCCCTCCAGCCGCTACAAGCTCAGCCGCGGCGAGCAGCTTGGCGCCCTGGGCATCGTCTTCGCGGCGCTTGATGCCGATGGCATCGTCATCATCGAAGCGCCCGACACCAACGGCAGACGCTCGACAGTGCGCGCGCTGGAAAACTTCGCCCGGACCTACGGGCTGCGGGCGCACAAGGCGCTGATCGGATTTCCTTCGGAAACCGAACAGGAAATCGCCTTCCTCTACGACCCCGACCGCCTGTCCGCCCGCCACGACCCGAAAGGCGCGCCATCGACCAGCCACGGCTCGCACGAGGCGCCGCGGTTTGACACCACCTTCCGCTACGACCTCGACGCCGACAACATCAGCGAGTCGATCCGCTTCTCCAAACCGCCGCTGGAGCTTGCCGTCACCACCGCCAGCGGCGCGAAGCTGCGGCTTATCGGCGTCCATGCCAAGTCGAAGAACCCCTATGGCGCCATCGGCCGCGAAGCGCAGATCCGCCTCTCGATCGAGAACCGCCGCAAGCAGCTTGCCCAGTGCCTGTGGCTGCGCCAGCGGGTCGAGGCCCATCTTGCCGCCAAGGAAAGCCTGGTCGTGCTGGGCGATTTCAACGACGGCCCCGGCATCGACGAATTCGAGAAGCTCTTCGGCCATTCCGGGGTCGAGATCGTCCTGGGCACCACGCCCGACCCCGCGCTGCGGCTGGTCGACCCCCATGCGGCGATGGCGCTGCAAAGCCGCGTCGGCGTGACCCCCACCACCGCCCGGTTCTACCTTGCGCCGCAGAAACGGTTCTTCGAGGCGCTGCTGGATTTCGTCATGGTTTCGCCGGACCTTGCCGCCCGGCAACCCGAGTGGCGGATCTGGCATCCGTTCAACGATCCCCGCATCCTGCAGATCCCCGAACTCCACGAGGCGCTGTTGCAGGCCTCGGACCATTTCCCCGTGACGATCGACCTGCCGGTGGGCGACCTGCCGGCGGACCTGCCGGTGGGCGACCTGCCGGCGGGCGACCACCCACGGGGGGTTTGACAACGCCTTGGGCGCTTCCCATATGCGCGTCATGAGACTCGCATTCGCCCTGATCCTGGCCGCCACTCCCGCCCTTGCGCAGGAGGCTCCCCCCACCCCCGAGGCCGAGGCCGAGGCTGACGGCTTCAGCCTGATGGAAGAAGGCGCCAGACTTCTCTTCCGCGGCTTCATGACCGAGGCCGAGCCGGCCATCGCAGAGATGAACCAGGCGCTGGAACAGATGACCCCGATGCTTGAAGGCCTGGGCGAAGAGATCGGCCCGAAGATCACCCAGCTTTTCGCGATCGTCGATGACTTCACGAACTACGACATGCCGGTCATGCTGCCGAATGGCGACATCCTGATCCGCCGCAACGCGCCCCTTGCGCCAGGGGTTGTGCCTGAAACTGGGCCCGAAGCCGGACCCGAGACTGTTCCAGAAGCTGCGCCCGAAACTGCGCCCCAAACCGCACCCCAGACCGCCCCCGAATCTCAGCCGGACGCCGAGCCCGCGCCCGGCCCGAACGGCGCAATCGAGCTTTAGGACACCGGGCCCGGCCGCTTCCCACAGGCCCCTGGCCCTGCACCGCGCCCGGTCGTACCGGCTGACCTGCACCTGCCGGTCGGCAGCTTGAAAACCCGGCTGACTTGCGCCACGCTGGCCGCTGAAGGGCCTGGGCCGCCATCCGGGCACGGGGGCGCGGGGCACGGGGCACGGGGAAGGACCATACGACCAGCAAGTACGGTAGCCAGGGACCTCAGCCATGCAAGACAAGGCCGATCACTGCCCGCTCTGCGGTACGCCCACCTCCGGCCTCCGGCCCTGGCTTGCAATGCCGATCGATGCCAAGAAGCGCGCTCCGTTGGAGACCGGAGCACTGGTCTGGTGCGATGCTTGCGACCTTGGCACGACCCTGCGGCAGCCGGACGATGCGGCGCTGCTGGCGGCCTATGACCTCTCTGCCTACTACACCAGCGGCGTCTCGCACATGCCGGACGTCAAGCCGGGTCTGATCGACCGGGTGCTGCTGAAATGCGCCTATCTCGCCGACAGCGGCAGCTTGATGGACGCGCAGGGCCTTCTTGGGCGGGCACCGGGCGCCAGGTCGGTTCTGGACATCGGCTGCGGCAACGGTGACTTCCTTGCGGCGCTGGCGGGTGGCGGGCGTCGGCTGGTTGCGGTCGAGCCGGACCCGAAGGCTCGCGCCGTGGCGGCCGCAAAGGGGCTTGATGTGCTGCCCGGCACCGCCGAGGACCTGCCCGAGGCCCTTGCCGGTCAGCGCTTCGACCTGGTCACGCTGACGCATGTGCTGGAACATTGCCGCAACCCGCTGCAAGCCCTAACGGCCATCCGCGATCTCCTGTCGCCTTCGGGCATCCTGTACTGCGAGGTGCCGAATTGCGGTTCGGTCTACTTCCAGACCCTGGCACAGATTTCCGAGATGCTGGATGTGCCCCGGCACCTGCATTTCTTCACCAGGTCCTCGCTGACCGGGCTGTGCAAGGCCGCCGGGCTGACAGTCTTCGACCACCACCACCACGGCTATACCCGGCACTTCAGCACTGGCTGGCGGGCCTGGGAAAACCAGATCCATTCCATGCTGGCCGAACAGGGCGTCGCCAGCCCGCGCCGCAGCCTGCTCAATTCCTTCGCGCTTCTCGCCCGCTCGGCGCGGGTGCCGCCGGACCGCAAGTACGACTGCATCGGCATCTTCGCCCGGGTGGCCCCAGCCTGACCGGGAGGGCTGACCAGGACGGCTGACCAAGGCGGGTCAGCGCAGCTGCCCGGCCACCGGAATTCAGGTGCACGCCCCGCACGCCTGTCCTGGGTGGACAGCCTACGCCACAGCCTACACCCTTGTCGCGCGGATCAGATCCAGGATCTCTTTCGCCGCCGCCGGGATATTGGTCCCCGGCCCGAAGATCGCCTTCACCCCGGCCCCCTTCAGGAAGTCATAATCCTGCTGCGGAATGACCCCGCCGCAGATCACCAGGATATCCCCCGCGCCCCGCGCTTGCAGCACCTCGATCAGCTTTGGCGCCAGCGTCTTGTGCCCCGCCGCCTGGGACGAGATCCCGATGACATGCACATCGTTGTCGATCGCATCCTGCGCCGCTTCCTCGGGCGTCTGGAACAAGGGCCCCACATCCACGTCGAACCCGATGTCGGCAAAGGCCGTTGCGATCACCTTCGCCCCCCGGTCGTGCCCGTCCTGCCCCATCTTGACCACCAGCATCCGCGGCCGCCGCCCCTCGGCCTCGGCGAAGGCTTCGACGTCCTTCTGGATCGCCTCGAACCCCGCGTCGCCCTCATAGGCCGCGCCATAGACCCCGGCCAGCGTCTTCACCTCGGCCCGATGCCGCCCGAACACCTTTTCCATCGCGTCAGAAATCTCCCCGACCGAGGCCCGTGCCCGAGCCGCCTCCACCGCCGCTTCCAGAAGGTTGCCGCCGTCGCCCGCCCGCCGGGTCAGCTCGGCCAGCGCCGCCTGGCACCGCGCCTCATCGCGGCCCGCCCGCACCGAAGCCAACCGCGCGACCTGAGCCTCGCGGACCGCGCCGTTGTCGATGTCGCGGATGTCGATCGGGTCTTCCTTGTCCTTGCGGTACTTGTTGACCCCGACGATCACCTCTTCGCCCCGGTCGATCATCGCCTGCCTGCGGGCGGCGCTTTCCTCGATCCGCAGCTTCGGCATGCCACTGGCCACCGCCTTGGTCATGCCGCCCATCGCCTCGACTTCCTCGATCAGCTTCCAGGCCGCCTCGGCCAGTTCCGCAGTCAGGCTCTCGACATAGTAGGACCCGGCCAAGGGATCGACGACATGGGTGATCCCCGTCTCCTCTTGCAAGACCAGCTGCGTGTTCCGCGCGATCCGGGCCGAGAATTCCGTCGGCAAGGCAATCGCCTCGTCCAGCGCGTTGGTGTGCAAGGACTGCGTCCCCCCCAGCACCGCCGCCATCGCCTCATAGGCCGTGCGGATCACGTTGTTGTAGGGGTCCTGCTCCTGCAGGCTGACGCCAGAGGTCTGGCAATGCGTCCGCAGCATCAGGCTCGACGCCTTCTGCGCCCCGAACCCGGCCATGATCCGGTGCCACAGCATCCGCGCGGCGCGCAGCTTGGCGACCTCCATGAAGAAATTCATCCCGATGGCGAAGAAGAACGACAGCCTTCCTGCGAAGTCGTCGACATCCATCCCGCGCTCGATCGCCGTCCGGACATACTCCTTGCCGTCCGCCAGCGTGAAGGCCAGCTCCTGCACCAGGTCCGCGCCCGCCTCCTGCATGTGGTAGCCGGAGATGCTGATCGAGTTGAACTTCGGCATTTCAGCCGAGGTGAACTCGATGATGTCCGCGATGATCCGCATGCTGGGCTCGGGCGGGTAGATATAGGTGTTGCGGACCATGAACTCCTTCAGGATGTCGTTCTGGATCGTCCCGGACAGGTCCTTGCGACTGACCCCCTGTTCCTCGCCCGCCACGATGAACGACGCCAGGATCGGGATCACCGCCCCGTTCATCGTCATGGAAACGCTGATCTTTTCCAAGGGGATGCCGTCGAAGAGGATCTTCATGTCCTCGACCGAGTCGATCGCCACCCCAGCCTTGCCAACATCCCCGACAACGCGCGGGTGGTCGCTGTCATAGCCCCGGTGCGTCGCCAGGTCGAAGGCCACCGACACGCCCTGCTGCCCGCCCGCCAGCGCCTTGCGGTAGAAGGCATTCGACTCCTCGGCGGTCGAGAACCCGGCATATTGCCGGATCGTCCAGGGCCGCCCGGCGTACATCGTCGCGCGCACGCCCCGCGTGAAGGGCGCGATGCCGGGCAGCTCGCCCAGCTGCGGCAGGCCCTGCACGTCGGCCGCCGTATACAGCGGCTTGACCGTGATCCCCTCCAGCGTCCGCCAGTTCAGAGTCTCGGCGCCCTTGCCCTTCAACTCTTTCGAGGCCAGCGCCTCCCATGCCTTCAGGTCCGTCATCACCCTCTCCAATCCGCGTCGCATACAGCGCTTGGGCTTTTGCCGAAAGGCACCTATATCAGGGCCATGCAGCAGATCGCCCGTCGTTCGTTCCTTGCCGTCCTGGCCCTTGCCGTTCCGGCGCTATCCCTTCCGACCTGGGCCGACGAGGCCCCGGTCCATGCCCCCGTTCCGGCGTCCGAGGTGGTCGAGGCCGACCTCCTCTTTGTCAAACGCCCGGTCATCGTCTTCGCCGACAGTCCGAACGACCCCGCTTTCGTGCGGCAGATGCAGCTGCTGGAGCGTTACCTGCCGCAGTTCGAGGACCGCGATGTCATCCTGATCACCGACACCGATCCGGCCAACCCTTCGGCCCTGCGCAAAAGGCTGCGCCCCCGCGGGTTTTCCCTGGTGCTGATGGACAAGGACTGGAAGCCGATGATCCGCAAGCCCCTGCCCTGGGACGGGCGCGAGATCATCAACTCCATCGACAGGATGCCCATCGCACGCACCGAGGCGCTGGAACGGAACCCGGCGGGGCGATAACCCGGAGTCTTCAGGACCTCCGGGCCAAAGCCTGCGAAGGCTGCGCTGCGAAGTCTTCGCAGAAATCGGACCCGATCCGGGGTCGGCGTCATCATTCGAACTCCATGATGACGTCGTCGACCTTCAGGCTGGCCCCCGCGCTGGCCTTGATCTTCTTGACCACGCCCTTGCGCTCGGCCTTCAGGATGTTCTCCATCTTCATCGCCTCGACGGTCGCCAAAGCCTGGCCTTCCTGGACCTCTTCGCCCTCTTCGACCGCGATCTTCACGATCAGGCCCGGCATCGGGCACAGCAGATACTTCGAGGTATCCGGCGGGGCCTTCTCCAGCATCAGGCCCGCCAACTCCTTCTGACGCGGGCTTTGCACATGGACCTTCAGGTCCGCCCCGCGCAGACGCATCCGGAAGCCCATCGGGATCTTGGCGGTCTTGATCACCAACGGCTCGCCGCCCACGGTCAGCCGCGCCAGAGGCTGCCCCGGCGTCCAGTCGCTTTCCACCCGCAGATCGGTGCCGTCCTCGAAGACCACGGTGGACCCCGCCGGATCGGCCTTGACCGTCACCGGCCAGCTGATCCCCTGCAACGTGACCACCCAGTCGTCGCCGACCCGGCGGGTGTGGTTGTCCATCGTGCCGGAGATCCGCGTCCGCCGGATTTCCGCCATCCGGTTCATCGCCGCCGCCGCCGCCGCAACCCGCCGCAACAGGCTGGAGTCCAGCGTGGCCCCGGTGAAGCCGCCCTCGTATTCCTCGGCGATGAAGGCGGTGGTGATGTTGCCGGACGCAAAGCGCGGGTGGTCCATCACGGCGCTGCAGAATGGCAGGTTGTGGCCGATGCCTTCCACCTCGAAGGTGTCCAGCGCCAGCCGCATCTCCTCGATGGCATCGGCGCGGGTCGGCCCCCAGGTGCAGAGCTTGGCGATCATCGGGTCGTAGAACATGCTGATCTCGCCGCCCTCGAAGACGCCGGTATCGTTGCGCACGATCCCGCCCCGCGCCGTCTTGCCCTCGACCGGAGGCCGGTAGCGCGTCAGCCGCCCGATCGAGGGCAGGAAGTTGCGATAGGGGTCCTCGGCGTAAAGCCGGCTTTCCATCGCCCAGCCGTTTATCTTCAGGTCGGATTGCTTGAACGGCAGCGGCTGGCCATCGGCCACGCGGATCATCTGTTCGACCAGGTCGACCCCGGTGATCAGTTCCGTCACCGGGTGTTCGACCTGCAAACGGGTATTCATTTCAAGGAAATAGAAGTTGCGGTTGCCATCGACGATGAACTCCACCGTGCCCGCGCTGGTATAGCCCACCGCCTTGGCCAAGGCACAGGCCTGTTCGCCCATCGCCTTGCGCGTCGCTTCGTCCAGGAAGGGGCTGGGAGCCTCTTCGATGACCTTCTGGTTGCGCCGCTGGATGCTGCACTCCCGCTCATGCAGGTAGACGCAGTTGCCGTGGCTGTCGGCCAGCACCTGAATCTCGATATGGCGCGGCTGGGTCACGAACTTCTCGATGAAGATCCGGTCGTCGCCAAAACTGGCCGCCGCCTCGTTCTTCGAGGACTGGAACCCCTCGCGCGCCTCGGCGTCGTTCCAGGCGATCCGCATCCCCTTGCCGCCGCCGCCGGCGCTGGCCTTGATCATCACCGGATAGCCGATCTGGCCCGAGATCTTCACCGCCTCGTCCGCGTCGGCAATCAGGCCCATGTAGCCCGGCACGGTCGAAACCCCCGCCTCCTGCGCGATCTTCTTCGAGGTGATCTTGTCGCCCATCGCCTCGATCGCCGGGCTGGGCGGCCCGACGAAGACCACCCCCGCCGCCTCCAGCGCCGCCGCGAAGTTGCGGTTTTCCGACAGGAAGCCGTAGCCCGGATGCACGGCCTGAGCGCCGGTCTGCCGGATGGCGTCCATGATCCTGTCGATCACGATGTAGGACTGGTTCGCCGGGGGCGGCCCGATGTGCACCGCCTCGTCCGCCATCTTCACATGCAGCGCGTTGCGGTCGGCGTCGGAATAGACCGCCACCGTCCTGATCCCCATTTTCCGGGCTGTCTTGATCACACGGCAGGCGATTTCGCCCCGGTTGGCGATCAGGATCTTGTCAAACATCGGTTCCCCCCATCAGGCGCAAATAAAAAGGACCACCCGGACGCGCGGCCCGGATGGTCCTTGTGTCGGTTCGGACCCGCCCGAAGGCGGTTACGTCAGTAGCCCGTGTTGCAGGGCGGCAGGCCAAGCTCGATGCCGCAGGTGGCAAGACCCGCCATCCCGCCAAGCGCCGCACCGGCCAGCATGTTTTCGTCCAGAGCATCGGCGACCAGAGCGCCGGCTGCCGCGCCGGCCATGCCGCGCGACGCCGGGTCCTGCATGCAGCCGGCCAGGGTTGTGGAAAGAAGAGCGAAGATGACAAGCGACTTGCGCATGGGGTACTGCCTCGTTGGTTTGTTGTTATTGCGGTGGATTCTACCGCAAGATCACGGATTTGGAAGCAGTTTCTGATGTGGCGGACGCAATCGCCGCACAGCAACGCTGCCCGGCGCACAAGGATCGGTCCGGCCTGGGACGGGCCGGACCGAAGGGAAGGGGAAGGGTAACAACGTTGGCTGCGCGCGCCATGGCCTGAGTGCCATTGACCCGCATCGAAACAATGACGCGCAAAGCCCCTCATTGCAAACGCCTTGCCAAGGACGCCAGGGCCCTGGGCAAATCCATGCCAAAACCGATGCGGCGTCGGCAAGTTCATGCCTGATCTTCCCCCTCGTCCCAGTCGTCGGCCAGTGCGTCGGGAGCATCCGGCGCAAAGACCTGCGGAAAGGCCGCCTCGGCGCGCTTTGCGTCGATCTTCAGCAGCGCCTCATAGGAACAGGGGTCGAACGGGTCCTCGGCCGCCACGACCTCGCGCCCGAAAAGCCAGGACAGCCGCCCGGCATCCAGGTTGCCCCGCTCGAAGGGCTCTTCCCCGAAATATTGCCAGAGTGCGGCCATGAAGGCCGCATCGGCCAGCCGGTCGACGTGCTTGCGGTCCTTGTAGCGCTCGCGCTTGATGATCCTGGTCGCGCCGTCCTTCACGTTGGCGCGGCGGATGGTGAACTGGAAGTCGGTGCCCGGCATCCGGCCGGGGAAACCGCGGTGCTTCAGCATCTGGTCTGTCTCCTGTCATGGCAGTCGACAGCACGGATAGGCGAAAGCCGCGGCGCGGCCCAGAGGGACCGGATCAGAGTTTCGCTGTGCGGGGAATTTTGCCTGCAGACCGCGCCAAGGCGCAGGAGGCGGAAGATTGGCGCGGGCCTGCCCTGCCGAAGCAGGCAGGCCCGCTCCGGAAGATTACTTGTACTTGCCGGTGTCCACGACTTCCGGGGTGACCGGATCGACGACAACTTCTTCCTTCTTGGCGCAGGCGGCGATAGCCGAGACCATAGCCAGAACCAGAACGAGACGTGCGCTCTTCGACATCCTCTACTCCATCCTTCTTGGGGTGCTTCGGATCCCTGACGGGTACCCGGCACCTGTTCGCTGTTAAAGGCCAGTTTGGCCCGGCCCGTCGCCACCCTAACCGAAACACATCCGGTTTGGTATGTCGGCCAGACCAAGTTCCCGACCTGTGGCGTTCCTACATCAGCCAATTGTGCAAGGCCAGTCGGAAAATCCATGTTTCGTTGGCCCATCAGAAGACCTCCCAGACGCATGCAGCGTTTTCGATACGGAAGGATTCGAAGAACTGCACCACGTCGGGGGCCGCTTCGCCAAAGGGGGCCGGGGCACTCATGAAGGTGATGATGATCTGCTGCGGCTGGGGCACCATGCCGTCGGTCCGCTCCAGCGCGAAACTGTCGCAGACGACCTGCATGTCCGCCGCCGCCGCTTCCACGTCTTCGGAGGTGAGACCTGGCGCCAGGAAGCGAAAGCGCGCAGCGGCGCCCCTCGGTCCTGGGGCATTGGTGATCACGTCGATCAGGGAAAGCGTGCGGCCCGAGGGAACCTCGACCTTCGGCCCGGCTGCAGGTTCTTCCTGACAGCCCGATGCGACCGCAAGGGCGGCCAGAAGCATCGCGGGACGGGCAGAAGGGCGGGGCATCGGCATCACAGCGGGATGTTGTCGTGCTTCTTCCACGGCATCATCGCCTTCTTGCCGCGCAGTGCGGCAAAAGCGCGCGCCACCCGGCGGCGGGTGGAATGCGGCATGATCACCTCGTCGATGAAGCCCTTTTCGGCCGCCACAAAGGGGTTGGCGAAACGGTCCTCATAGTCCTTCACGCGCGCCGCGATCTTGTCGGACTCGCCCAGTTCGGACCGGTACAGGATCTCGACCGCGCCCTTCGCGCCCATCACCGCAACCTCGGCCGTGGGCCAGGCATAGTTGAAGTCGGCCTTCAGGTGCTTGGACGCCATGACCACATAGGCCCCGCCATAGGTCTTGCGGGTGAGGACCGTGACCTTGGGCACCGTCGCCTCGCCATAGGCAAACAGAAGCTTCGCGCCGTGCTTGATGACGCCGCCATACTCCTGCCCCGTCCCCGGCAGGAAGCCCGGCACGTCCACGAACGTCAGGATCGGGATTTCGAACGCATCGCAGAACCGGACGAACCGCGCGGCCTTGCGGCTGGCGTCGATATCCAGGCAGCCCGCCAGCACCATCGGCTGGTTCGCCACCACACCCACCGTCTGACCCTCCAGCCGGATGAATCCGATGATGATGTTGCCCGCGAAATCCTTCTGCACCTCGAAGAAATCGCCCTCGTCGGCGATCTTCGCGATCAGTTCCTTCATGTCGTAGGGCTGGTTCGGGTTGTCGGGGACCAGGGTATCCAGGCTGGTCTCGATCCGCGACGGATCGTCGAAGAACGGCCGCACCGGCGCCTTCTGCCGGTTGTTCAAGGGCAGAAAGTCGAACAGGCGGCGGACCTCGGCCAGCGCCTCGACATCGTTTTCGAACGCACCATCCGCGACCGACGACTTGCGGGTGTGGGTCGTGGCTCCGCCCAGTTCCTCGGCCGTCACCACCTCGTTCGTCACGGTCTTCACCACGTCGGGGCCGGTGACGAACATGTAGCTGGAGTCCTTCACCATGAAGATGAAGTCGGTCATCGCCGGGGAATAGACCGCGCCCCCCGCGCAGGGCCCCATGATCAGGCTGATCTGCGGGACAACGCCCGAAGCCTCGATGTTGCGCTGGAACACCTCGCCGTAGGCGGCAAGCGAGGCCACGCCCTCTTGAATCCGCGCCCCGCCGGAATCGTTGATCCCGATCACCGGCGCGCCGTTCTGCATCGCCATGTCCATGATCTTGCAGATCTTGCCGGCATGGGTCTCGCTGACCGAGCCACCCATGACCGTGAAGTCCTGGCTGAAGACATAGACCTGGCGGCCATTGATCGTGCCCCAGCCGGTCACGACGCCATCGCCCGCGGGCCGATCCTGCTCCATCCCGAAGTCAGTGCAGCGGTGGGCGACGAACATGTCGAACTCTTCGAACGACCCTTCGTCCAGCAGAAGCTCGATCCGCTCGCGCGCGGTCAGCTTGCCCTTGGCGTGCTGCGCCTGCACCCGACGCTCGCCCCCGCCAGCCCGCGCGGTGGCCCGGCGTTCCTCAAGCTCTCCCAGAATATCCTTCATCGCGCGCTCCCCCACGGTTGATGGTCTGGCGGCAATCTAGGGGAACGCTGCGCATGCGAGAAGTCCGAATGAGAAAATTTGCATATTTGTTCGAATTGCGCCTCATCAAATTGCGAAACTGCAAATCGGTGGCCGTCCCCGACCCGCAACGCCATGCCATGCCGATCCCGCGCAAGAACCCGAGAACATCCTGCCGAACCTGCCCATCCCCGTCGTGACCATCGGCCTGCGCCTGGCCTCGAACCACTTCATGACGCCGCCGAGGCGGTCTTCATCGTCCACAAATGGGCGTGACGTCGGGTTTCCCGACCCGTCCACCTGTGGACAAACCGGACCCGCAGGCGTAGCCCAGCGCCATGCAAGACGCCGTATTCCTTGACCGGACGACCCCTCCGAAGATCGTCACCCTGATCCTGATGGCCGGGCTGTCGGCCCTGACGATGAACATCTTCCTGCCCTCGCTGCCCGGAATGGCCACCTATTTCGGCGTCTCTTACGGCGTGATGCAGCAGTCCGTGGCGCTTTACCTTCTGCTCTCGGCCCTGTTGCAGGTGGTCATCGGCCCGATCTCGGACCGCTACGGCCGCCGCGCCGTGCTGATCTGGTCGCTGGTCCTGTTCCTGCTGGCCACCATCGGCACGCTTCTTGCCCCCACTGCCACCTGGTTTCTGATCTTCCGCATGGCCCAGGCCGTGATCGCCGCCGGCATGGTCCTTTCCCGAGCCGTCGTCCGCGACATGGTCGCCGACGCCCAGGCCGCCAGCATGATCGGCTACGTGACGATGGGGATGAGCCTGGTGCCGATGATCGGCCCCGTCATCGGTGGCGTCCTTGACGACCTCTACGGCTGGAAGGCGAACTTCGCCCTGCTTTTGATCCTTGGCCTGGCCACCCTCGCGCTCGTCTGGGCCGACCTGGGCGAAACTGCCACCCTGCGCCGCGTCAGCCTTGGCGACCAGATCCGCACCTACCCCACCCTCTTCGCCTCGCGCAGATTCTGGGGTTACACGCTGTCCGCCGCGTTTGCCTCGGGCTGTTTCTTCGCCTACCTCGGCGGCGCACCTTTCGTCGGCGACCAGATCTTCGGCCTGACCTCAACCCATGTGGGGGTGCTTTTCGCCTTGACGGCGATCGGCTATGCCCTGGGCAACTTCTTCGCCGGGCGCTATTCCGTCCGGGTCGGGATGAACCGGATGATCCTGATCGGCTGCATGGTCACTTCCCTCGGCCTCGCTGTCCTTGCCCTTCTCACCCTGGCGGGTCTCTCGGGGCCAACCATCTTCTTCGGTCTCACCATCTTCATGGGCCTTGGCAACGGGATCTGCCTGCCCAACGCCAACGCCGGGATGCTTTCCGTTCGCCCCGACCTTGCCGGGACCGCCTCGGGCCTGGGCGGAGCGATCATGATCGGCGGCGGCGCGGCGCTTGCCGCGCTCGCCGGGGTCCTGCTGGGGCCCGGATCGTCAGAGATGCCGCTCATCCTGCTGATGCTAGCCTCGTCGCTTGCCTCGGTCGTGTCGATCCTCTTCGTCATCCGCCGCGCCCGCCAGATCGGCGCTTGACCGCACGGCTTTGCAAAGCCATCAATCGCTTTGCAAAGCCAGGAGACGACGATGGCCACCCAGAAACTCTACGCCGGTGTCAAGCTGCGCGAGATCCGTGGCCGCCTGTCGCTGACCCAGAAGGTCTTCGCCGACAGGCTGTCGGTGTCGCTGCCCTACCTGAACCAGATGGAAAACAACCACCGGCCCGTCAGCGCCGCAGTGGTCCTTGCCCTGGCTCAGGAATTCGGCCTGGATGTCACCGAGCTGACCGTCGGCGAAAGCGAGCGCCTGGTGACCGACATGCGCGAGGCGCTGGCCGACCCGGTCTTCACCACGACCACCCCGCCGCTGGCGGACCTGCGGCTTGCCGCGTCGAACGCACCAGCCCTGGCCCGCGCCTTTCTTGATCTGCACCGCGCCTATCGCCAGACCCATGAACGGCTGGCCTCGCTGGACGAGGCTCTGGGCCGCGAAGAGGCCACCCTTCGCCCCTCTGCCTGGGAGGAGGTGCGCGACTTCTTTCACTATTGCGATAATTACCTCGATGCCATCGACCGTGCCGCAGAACATTTCGCGACCGCGGCAACCAACGGAAAACCCATCGAAAACCTGGCGCAGGATCTGCTGAAACGTGCAGGGATCAGTCTGCACTATTCGAACAGCGCGCCCTTGAGACACTATGACCCGCAAGCCAGGCGTCTCGACATCTCGGCCCGTGCCTCTGGCGCTTCGCAGCGCTTCCAGCTTCTGCATCAGGTCGCCCTTCTCACCCAGAACGAGCTGCTTGAAGCAACCCTTGATCTGGCAAGGTTTTCCACGCCCGAGGCGCGCGACATCGCCAAGATCGGCCTCGCCAACTACTTCGCCGGGGCCGCGCTCCTGCCCTACCGCAGCTTCCTCACCGCCGCGCAAGAGGTCCGCCACGACCTCGAACGCCTTGCCGACGTCTTCGGGGCCTCGATCGAACAGGTCGGCCATCGGCTTTCCACGATGCAAAGGCCGGGCGCCAAGGGCATCCCCTTCTTCTTCGTCCGGGTCGATCAGGCGGGCACGATCACCAAGCGACACTCCTCGACCCGACTGCAATTTGCGCGCTTCGGCGGGGCTTGCCCCTTGTGGAACGTCCACCAGGCCTTCGAGACCCCTGGGCAATTCCTGCGCCAGCTGGCGGAAACACCTGACGGTGTGCGCTACCTGTGCCTCGCCCGCGATGTCTCGAAACCTGCCGGGGCCTTCCTGGCACCCGTCCGCCGCTATGCCATCGGCCTTGGCTGCGAAGTGCAGCATGCCGCGCAACTGGTCTACTCCGACGGGCTCGACCTGAAAGGAAGGTTCGAGCCCATCGGAATTTCCTGCCGGATCTGCGAAAGGGTGAACTGCCACCAGCGCAGCGTTCCGCCGCTGGAAGGGCGGCTGAAGATCAACCCCAACGCCCGCGATATCCTGCCATACGAAATCGGCTGAACCTCGTCGTTCGCTTCGGTCCTCCTCGGAAGCCAGCGAGGAGAAGCCGAAGGCGCACGACGAGCGAACCCTATTTCCGCAGCGCCGCCGCGATCTGATCCTTCAGCCGCGACCGCACCCGGCGCAGTGCTTCTTCCTCATCCTCGGTTCTCAGGTCCAGCCGGGTTTCGGCCCGGTGCACCTTGTCGTTGACCTCGTCGTAGTCGATCAGCAGCTTGGCGAAACGCGGGTCCGACGCTTTCAGCGCGCTGATCTTCTTCGCATCTGCCGGGAATTCCTCGTGCAGGGTGTGTGGAGTATTCGACATGCCTGTCTCCTTCTTGACTGTCACCCCCTGTCTAAAGGCCGCCCCGACGCGCTGCCTTGACCGGGATCAAGTCGCGCAGGCGGTTGGCACGCCGGCCGCCCCTTCCCCTGCCAGGGCAAAAGCCTGCAAGGGGGTCCCGCTACCGCTGCGACACCCGCCAGTCCGGGTTGATCCAGGGCTCCAGGTTCGAGGCCGGCAGGGGCGTCCGCCCAAGGACATGGTCTGCCGCCTTTTCGCCGGTCATGATCGACGGCGCGTTCAGGTTGCCGTTCGTCACCTGCGGGAAGATCGAGGAATCGGCGACCCGCAACCCCTCGACCCCGATCACCCGGCACTGCGGATCGACCACCGCCATCGGGTCCGACGCCCGCCCCATCCGGCAGGTGCCGCAGGGGTGATAGGCGCTTTCGACATGCTCGCGCAGGAAGTCGTCCAGCTGGGCGTCGGTCTGCACCTGCGGCCCCGGCTGCAATTCGGCCTTCAGGTAAGGCTTGAACGCGTCCTGCCCGAAGATCTCGCGCGTCAGGCGGATGCAGGTGCGGAAGTCCTCCCAGTCCGAGGGGTCGGACATGTAGTTGAACCGGATCACCGGCGCGTCCGTCGGGTTGCCGGACCGCAGGGCGATCGAGCCGCGCGACTTCGACCGCATCGGGCCGACATGGGCCTGAAAGCCGTGGCCCTCTGCCACCGCCTTGCCGTCGTAGCGCACGGCGATCGGCAGGAAGTGGTACTGGATGTCGGGATATTCCACCCCGGCCTTCGAGCGGATGAAGGCGCAGGCCTCGAACTGGTTCGACGCGCCAAGTCCCGTGCCGGTCAGCAGCCACTGCGCCCCGACCCAGGCCTTGCCCCAGAGATTCCAGTATTTGTAAAGGGTTATCGGCTGGCTCGCCGCGAACTGCATGTAGACTTCCAGATGGTCCTGCAAGTTCGCGCCGACCCCCGGCCGGTCCGCCACCACCTCGATCCCATGCTCGCGCAGATGCTGGGCAGGCCCGATCCCCGACAGCATCAGCAGCTTCGGCGAGTTGATCGACGAGGCCGCCAGGATCACCTCGCGCCCGGCCCGGATCACCTGCCGCCCCGCGCGGGTGTCGACCTCGACCCCGACCGCGCGCTTGCCCTCCAGCATCACCCGGCGGGCAAAGCCGCGGACGATGTGGACATTCCCCCCCGCCATCGCGGGTTTCAGATAGGCATTCGCCGCCGACCAGCGCCGCCCCTTGTGGATGGTCGCCTCGAAGGGGCCAAAGCCCTCCTGCTGCTGGCCGTTGTAATCCGTCGTCACCGGATAGCCCGCCTGCCGCCCCGCCTCGATGAAGGCGTCGAACAGCGGATTCTCCCGCGTCCCGCGCGACACATGCAACGGCCCGTCGGTGCCCCGGAACTCTGGCCCCGAGCCGCCGTGCGACTGTTCCATCCGCTTGAAATAGGGCAGCACATCGGCATAGGCCCAGCCATCCGCCCCCATCTCGGCCCAGGTGTCAAAGTCCTTTGCGTGGCCCCGGACATAGACCATCCCGTTGATCGACGAGGACCCGCCGATCACCTTGCCCCTTGGCGTGGCCAGCCGCCGCCCGCCAAGATGCGGCTCCGGTTCGGTCGCAAAGCCCCAGTCGTAAAGCCCCATGTTCATCGGGTAGCTCAGCGCCCCCGGCATCTGGATGAACGGCCCCGCGTCGGACCCGCCATGCTCGATCACCGTGACCCGCCGCCCGGCCTCGGCCAGCCGGTAGGCCATCGCGCACCCGGCAGAGCCCGCTCCGACGATGACGTAATCCGCGTGCATCTCAGGCCCCCCGCTGCAATTCGGCTTCCAGGTGGCGCAGCGCCAACCCCACCGCCGCCGCCCCATCCGGTGCCCCCGATTTCAGCACCTCGCGCAGATAAAGCCCGTCGATCAGCGCACCAAGCGACTCGGCGATCTCTTCCGCCCGCGCCCCGGCCAAAGGCCGCAACCCCGCCACCAGGTTCGACCTGAGCCGGCCCTGATAGACCGCCAGCAACCGCTTCGCCTCGGGCACCGTCTGCGCCAGCACCCAGAAGTTCAGCCAGGCCCCCACCGCCTCGCGCCGGAAGTTGCCGGGGCTGAACGAGGCCCGCAGGATGGCCTTGATCCGCCCCTCCGGTCCCTCGGCCACCGCCAATGCCCCCCGCACTTCCGCCCCGTAAAGCGTCATGATGTGGCGCATCGCGGCCAGGAACATCTCTTCCTTCGACCCGAAATAATGGTGCGCCAGAGCCGAGGACATGCCCGCCCGCTTGGCGATCTGGCTCACGGTCACGTCCAGCGACCCCACCCTGCCGATCTCGACAATGGTGGCTTTTACCAGCGCGGCCTTGCGGATAGGCTCCATCCCAAGCTTCGGCATATCGGTGCGGCCCCAGAAAACTCTTGCCAAACCGAAGTAGGGCGAAGTTTATTGACTCGTCAATCAACAAAAATACCGGGGAGCCTGCATGACCATCCGATCCACCCTCCTCACGACTGCCGTCACCTTCGCCCTGACCGGTTCGGCCTTTGCCGAAGGTTGCGACAGAATCGTGTTTTCCGACGTCGGCTGGACCGACATCACCGCCACCACGGCGGCCACCACGCTTGTCCTCGAGGCTCTGGGCTACGAGACCGAGACCAAGGTGCTCTCTGTCCCCGTGACCTACGCCGGCCTGGCCGAGGGCGACATCGACGTCTTCCTCGGCAACTGGATGCCGACGATGGAGGCTGACCTTGCACCGCACCGCGACGCCGGGAAAGTCGAGACGGTCCGCACCAACCTTGAAGGCGCCAAGTACACGCTGGCCACCAACGAGCACGGTGCGGCGCTTGGCATTGCCGACTTCAAGGACATCGCCGCTCACAAGGACGCGCTGGAAGGCCAGATCTACGGCATCGAACCCGGCAATGACGGCAACCGCATCATCCTGGAGATGATCGAAGGCGGCCCCTTCGGCCTGGACGGCTTTGAACTGGTCGAAAGCTCGGAACAGGGGATGCTCGCCGAAGTCGCCAGGAAGACCGACGCCGGTGAGCCGATCATCTTCCTCGGCTGGGAACCCCACCCGATGAACGCGAACTTCAAGATGACCTACCTGACCGGCGGCGACGACTTCTTCGGCCCGAATTTCGGCGGCGCCGTGGTCGATACCAACGTCCGCGCGGGCTATGTCGCGGAATGCCCGAACACCGGCAAGTTCCTGCAGAACCTTGCCTTCACGCTGCCGATGCTGAACGAGATCATGGGCGCGATCCTGAACGATGGCGCAGACCCGGCGGATGCCGCGAAGGCCTGGCTTGCCGCCAATCCGGACGCCTGGACCGCCTGGCTTGACGGCGTGACCACCAGGGACGGCGGCGATGCCGTGGCCGCCGTCACGGCGGCGCTCCAGTAACGCTCAAGGCCCCGGGACCCAACCCGGGGCCGATCTACTGGTCGGGGGACTGAATGGACTGGCTGACGGATACGAAAATCCCGGTCGGCAAGGTGGCAAAGTCCATCTTCGACTGGATGAAGGACAACCTCTCACCGCTGTTCGACGCCATCTCGGCAGTCATGGAAGCGATGATCGAGGCCATCCTCTGGGTGCTGCAAACGCCGCATCCGCTTGTGATCGTGGCGTTTTTCGTGGCGCTCACCTGGTATCTGCAACGCAGCTGGAAAGTCTGCCTCGGCGTTCTGCTTGGCTTTCTCTTCATCCTGAACCAGGGCTACTGGGAGGAAACCGCCGAAAGCCTGACCCTGATCCTGTCGGCCTGCGTGGTCTGCATGGGGATCGGCGTCCCCGTCGGCATCGCCTGCGCGCACCGGCCCAGGCTTTACACCGCACTGGTCCCGATCCTTGACCTGATGCAGACGCTGCCGACCTTCGTCTACCTGATCCCGGCCATCGTCTTCTTCGGCCTTGGCATGGTCCCCGGCCTGATCGCCACGGTGATCTTCGTCCTGCCCGCGCCGATCCGGCTGACGCATCTTGGCGTGTCCTCCACCCCCAACGCCCTTCTCGAGGCCGCCACCGCCTTTGGCGCCACCCCGCGACAGCGGCTGTGGAAGGTCGAACTGCCCTGGGCCAAGCCGCAGATCATGGCGGGCCTGAACCAGACCATCATGCTGTCGCTGTCGATGGTCGTGATCGCGGCGCTGGTCGGCGCAAACGGCCTTGGCGTCCCCGTGGTCCGCGCGCTGAACAGCGTCAACACCGCGCTTGGGTTCGAATCTGGCTTCATCATCGTGGTGGTGGCGATCCTGCTGGACCGCATGCTGAGGGTGTCGAAATGAGTGAGTCCAAAGCTCGGGCCGCAGTAGAGTTTGACCGCGTCTCCATCGTCTTCGGCGACCACCCCGAACGCGCCCTGCCGCTGATGGACCAGGGCAAGACCCGGCAAGAGGTCCAGCAGGCCACCGGACAGGTTCTGGGCGTCCACGATTGTTCCCTGACCGTGGCCGAAGGCGAGATCCTGGTTCTGATGGGCCTTTCGGGGTCGGGCAAGTCCACGCTTCTGCGCGGGGTGAACGCGCTGAACCCGGTGGTTCGGGGCGAGGTCCGGGTGCTTGAAGGCGACCGGATGGTGTCCGTCACCAAGGCCGACCCCGAGACCCTGCGCCGCCTGCGCGCCACGCGGATCGCGATGGTGTTCCAGCAGTTCGGCCTGCTGCCCTGGCGCACGGTGCGCGAAAACGTCGGGTTGGGGCTGGAACTGGCCGGCATGTCGCCCGAGGCGCGCAAACCCAAGGTCGATGCCCAGCTGGAGCTGGTGAACCTGAGCCAATGGGCCGAACGCAAGGTCGGGGACCTGTCGGGGGGCATGCAGCAGCGCGTGGGCCTTGCCCGCGCCTTTGTCACCGACGCGCCTATCCTGCTGATGGACGAGCCTTTTTCGGCCCTCGACCCGCTGATCCGGTCCAAATTGCAGGACGAGCTTCTGGACCTGCAGGCCAAGCTGAAGCGCACCATCGTCTTCGTCAGCCACGATCTGGACGAGGCGTTCAAGATCGGCAACCGCATCGCCCTGATGGAGGGCGGCCGGATCGTCCAATGCGGCACCGCCCGCGAGATCATCGCGAACCCGGTTTCCGAATATGTGGCCGACTTCGTGGCCCACATGAACCCGCTGGGCGTGCTGACCGCGCGCGACGTGATGGAGCCGGGCGAGGCTTCTGCGTCAGCGCATCAGCTTGCGGCCGAGACGCCGGTCAGGGACATCATGGACCTGATGTCGAAGGGGGTGGCCGAGTTGGTGGTGACCGAAAACGGCCGGAACCTGGGCTTGGTCCGCACCGCCGGACTGATGGCCAGGCTGATCAACCCGCGGGGCTGACCACAAGAATTTCAAGCAAAATTCTTGTCAAATTCCTTGAGAAAGGAATTTGGTTCCGCCCTGCATCCAAGCGACGCGAAAGGATCAAGATCGCGCCAACGCCCGCGAGCAAGCGGTTGATTTCATTCGGCTAAAGCGGACTGTTCGCCCTGGGCACTATTCGGCCGCAGCCGCCTTCTTCTTTGGCGTGGCCTTCTTGGCCGCCGCTTTCTTCGGGGCCGCCGCTTTCTTCGGGGCCGTCGGCTCCTTCGGGGCCGCCGCTTTCTTCGGGGTCGCCGGAGTGTTCGGGGCCGCCTTCTTCGCCCCAGCCGCCGGCTTCTTCGGGGCCGCCTTCTTCTTCGTCCCCGACTTTCCCGCCTTTTCGGCGATCAGGACCAGAGCTTCCTCCAGCGTGACCGCCTCTGGCTCCACGCCCTTGGGCAGGGTCGCGTTGACCTTTTCCCACTTCACATAGGGCCCGTACTTGCCCGGCATGACCTGGATCTCGCCGCCATCGGGATGCGCGCCCAAACTCCGCAGCGGCCCCGCCGGAGCCGCCCGCCCGCCGCGCGTGGCCTTCTGGGCCAGCACTTCGACGGCGCGGTTCATCCCGATGGTGAAGACCTCCTCCACATCCTGGATGTTCGCGTAGACCGACCCGTGCTTCACATAGGGCCCGAAGCGCCCGATCGCGGCCTCGACCACCTGCCCGTCCGCCGGATGCCTGCCCACCTCGCGCGGGAGCGAGAGGAGTTGCAGCGCCCGCTCCAGCGTCAGCCCATCCGGGGTCCAGCCCTTCGGCAGGCTGGCCCGGTCCGGCTTGGGATTGGCCTCCGACGCCTCGCCGCGCTGGACGTAGGGCCCGAAGCGACCGGCCCGCAGGCTGATCTCGACCCCGTTCTCGTCCTGCCCCAGGATACGCCCGTCCGAGGCGGCGGATTCGGAATCGCCCGCCAGAGGCCGGGTATACCGGCACTCGGGGTAATTGCCGCAGCCGATGAAGGCCCCGCCCGACCGCGCCGTCTTGAGGTGCAACCGCCCGGTCCCGCAGGTCGGGCAGACGCGCGGGTCGCTGCCATCGGCCCGCGCCGGGTAAAGATGCGGAGCCAGGAATTCGTCAAGCTTCTCAAGCACTTCACCGATCCGCAGGTCCGCGGTCTCGGCCACGGCCGCGCTGAAGTCGCGCCAGAAGCGGGCCAGCACGTCCTTGTAATCGCGCTCGCCAGCCGAGACGTCGTCCAGCTGCCCCTCAAGGTCGGCGGTGAAGTCGTACTCGACATAGCGATGGAAGAAGTTCGACAGGAACGCCGTCACCAACCGCCCCTTGTCCTCGGGGAAAAGCCGGTTCTTGTCCTTCCGCACGTATTCGCGGTCGACGATCGTGGTCAGGATCGAGGCATAGGTCGAAGGCCGCCCGATCCCGAGCTCCTCCATCCGCTTGACCAGCGTCGCTTCGGTATAGCGCGGCGGGGGCTGGGTGAAATGCTGCTCGGGCGTGACGCCAGCCTTGTCCAGCGCTTCGCCTTGCATGACCTGCGGCAGGCGGCCCTCCTCGTCGTCTTCATCGTCGCGGCCCTGATCGTAGACCTTGAGATAGCCGTCGAACAGCACCACCTGCCCGTTCGCCCGGAACGCCACCTGACCATCCGGCGAGGCGATATCGACCGCGGTCCGCTCCAGCCGCGCGGCGGCCATCTGCGAGGCGATCGTGCGCTTCCAGATCAGGTCGTAAAGCTTGCGCTGGTCGTCCTCGACCCGGATCTTGTCGGGACCAAGGCCCATGTCCGTCGGCCGGATGCATTCATGCGCTTCCTGAGCATTCTTGGCCTTGTTCTTGTACATGCGCGGGCTGTCGGGGACGTAATCCGCCCCGAAGCGGCGCTTGATCTCGTCGCGCGTGGCCATCACCGCTTCGGGGGCCATGTCGATGCCGTCGGTCCGCATGTAGGTGATATGCCCCGCCTCATACAGGCGCTGCGCGGCGTTCATGCATTGCTTGGCGCCCATGCCGTGTTTGCGCGACGCCTCCTGCTGGAGGGTCGAGGTCATGAAGGGCGGCCAGGGGTTGCGGGTGGCAGGCTTCGATTCGACCGCCATCACCTTGAAATCGCGGTGATTTGCAGCCTGAACGGCCAGTTCTGCCGCCGTGGCGGTGGGGATGTCGAACTTGGTCAGTTTCCTGGCCCCAAGCGTGACCATGCCGGCCTCGAACTCCTGCCCGCGGGGGGTGCGGAAGACGGCCTTGACGGTCCAGTATTCCTGGGCCTTGAAGGCTTCGACCTCCATCTCGCGCTCGACGATCAGGCGGAGGCAGACCGATTGCACACGGCCTGCGGATTTCGCGCCGGGCAGCTTGCGCCAGAGGACCGGCGACAGGGTGAAGCCGACAAGGTAGTCCAGCGCGCGGCGGGCAAGGTAGGCTTCGACCAGCGGCGTGTCGATGTCGCGGGGTTCCTTCATCGCCTTGGTCACCGCTTCCCTGGTGATGGCGTTGAAGGTGACGCGGGCGACTTTCTTCCCTTTCTTGAGAGAGCCTTGCAGGGCTTCCTTCAGATGCCAGCTGATCGCCTCGCCCTCCCGGTCGGGGTCGGTCGCCAGGATCAGGGTGTCATCGGTCTTCAGCGCCTCGGTGATGGCGCGGATGTGCTTCTTCGACTCGGGCGCGACCTCCCACAGCATCTCGAATCCCTGGTCGGGATTGACGGAGCCGTCCTTGGCGGGCAGGTCGCGGACATGGCCATAAGAGGCCAGGACCACGAAGTCCGGGCCGAGATACTTGTTGATTGTCTTGGCCTTGGCGGGGGATTCCACGACGACGACTGGCATGTGTTCCTGAAACTCCCGGGCCGGCAAATGGCGCGGCAACATGTGGGCGAAGCGGGAGGCTTGTCAACCGGGGGGGCGGGCGACCCCCATGCCGCGACTAGTCAAGCCGGGACGGGTCAAGCCGCGCCAGCAGCCCGCCGGGCTGGCGGGCGATGCGGCCATCAAGCTCCAGCGTCAGCAGTTCAGGCGCAAGCTGGGCGGAGGTGACGTTCAGGTCGCGCATCAGCTGGTCCTCGGCCAAGGGACTGGGACCCAGGCGGTTCAGGATCATCGAATGCAGCAGCGCGACTTCCTTCAACGGGCGCCGGGACGCGGCGGGGCCGGGCATGGGGTCCAGCCGCATCTCGGGTTCGGGACGCGCAGCCGTCGGGGCGCCGAGGGCTTCAAGCACGTCCTGCGGCCCGCGCACCAGAAGCGCGCCGTCCCGGATCAGCATGTTGCAGCCCGAGGCGCGGGCATCGAAGGGGTGGCCGGGGACGGCCATCACCTCGCGGCCATAGTCCAGGGCGGCGCGGGCGGTGATCAGGCTGCCGGATTTCGCGGCGGCCTCGACCACGACAACGGCGCGGGACAGCCCCGCGACGATGCGGTTGCGCAAGGGGAAGTGGCGCGCCTGAGGCTCGACGCCGGGCGGGTGTTCGCTGATCCGGCACCCGGAGGCGTCGATGGCGGCGGCAAGGCCGGCGTTTTCCTGCGGATAGATCACGTCAATTCCGCCCGCCATCACCGCGACCGTGCGGCCTGCCGACGCCAGCGCCGCCTCATGCGCGGCGGTGTCGATGCCGCGGGCCAGGCCAGAGACGACGGTGAACCCGGCTTCGGACAGGCCGGCCCCAAGGCGGCGGGCCATGCGGACGCCAAGGGACGAGGCGTTGCGGGCGCCGACCATGCCGATGGCGGGGCGGTTCAAGAGCGAGACATCACCGATTGCCCAAAGCACGGGCGGTGCATCCGGGATTTCCAGCAGGGCCTGGGGATAGTCCGCCTCACCATGCAGCAGCAAGGTTGCACCCGATGCGCGACCTTGCTTCAGCTCGGCCTGGACGACGCCCAGCGGGCAGACCTGATACTCATCAACTCCGGCGGCTTTGGCGATGTGCGGCAACGCCGCCAGCGCGGCGCTGGCCGAGCCGTGTTCGGCCAGCAGCCGGTGGTAGGTCACCGCCCCCACGCGACGGGAGCGAACCAGGCGGAGCCGGTCCAGACGCTCATCCTTCGTTGGGGGTGTGGGGTGTGTGGGGTTCGAAAGCTGCCCGTCCGCCATGCGTTGCCTCGCCTCGTTCGCAAGGGCACTCTGCATCGCGGGTGGTTAACGAAGTCTGAATCGGCGCGGTCCAGTCTGGAAAGGATTGAACCCGGCCGGGTTATTTGATCAAATGGACCCAGCGCGACCCTGGGGCTGGACAAACGACTCTGGCGGGGTCCATCAGGGAGCCTGAACCATGCTGAACGCCGAAGTAGCCAAACGCCGTGACGATGCCATCTCGCGCGGGGTGGGGATGATGACGCAGATCTATGCGGATCGGGCGCTGAACTCGGAAGTCTGGGACATCGAGGGCAACCGCTACATCGACTTTGCGGCGGGGATCGCGGTGGTGAACACCGGGCATTGCCATCCGAAGGTCATGGCCGCCGTGACGGCCCAGATGGCCAGGTTCACCCACACCTGCCACCAGGTGATGCCCTACGAAAACTACATCCGCCTGGCCGAACGGCTGAACGAAAAGGTGCCGGGGCCGTGGAAGAAGAAGACGATCTTCGTCACCACCGGCGCCGAGGCCTGCGAGAACGCGGTCAAGATCGCCCGCATCGCCACCGGCCGCAACGCCGTCATCGCCTTTGGCGGCGGCTTTCACGGCCGGACCTTCATGGGGATGAGCCTGACCGGCAAGGTCGAGCCCTACAAGAAGGGGTTCGGCGCGATGATGCCCGACGTCTTCCACGTCCCCTTCCCGATGGCGCCGCACGGGATTTCCACCAAGGACGCGATGGCGGGGATCGAGAAGCTGTTCAAGGCCGATCTCGACCCGGCCCGCGTCGCCGCGATCATCTTCGAGCCGGTGCAGGGCGAGGGCGGTTTCTATCCGGCCCCCACCGACCTGGTGAAGGCGATCCGCGCCCTGTGCGACCAGCACGGCATCGTGATGATCGCGGACGAGGTGCAGACCGGCTTCGCGCGGACCGGGGCGCTGTTCGCGATGGAGACACATGGCGTGGCCGCCGACCTGACCACGATGGCCAAGGGCCTGGCCGGTGGCCTGCCGCTGGCGGCGGTCACGGGCCGCGCCGAGCTGATGGATGCGGCCAATCCGGGCGGCCTGGGCGGGACCTATGCGGGCAACCCGCTGGGGATCGCGGCGGCCAACGCCGTCCTGGACGTGATCGAGGAGGAAGACCTCTGCGCCCGCGCCAATGAGCTGGGATCGCGGCTGAAGCAGCGGCTGGAGGCGATCCGCGCCACCGCGCCCGAGATCATCGACATCCGCGGTCCGGGCTTCATGGTCGCGGTCGAATTCGCCAATCCGGGCACCAAGGAGCCCGACGCGGGCTTTACCGGGCGCGTGCGGCTGGAGGCGCTGAAGCGCGGGCTGCTGCTGCTGACCTGCGGGGTCTACGGCAACGTTGTTCGCTTCCTGGCACCAATCACCATCCCTGACGCCCACTTTGCCGAAGCGATGGACATTCTGGAAGCGTCCATCGCGGCAGCGCGGCAGTAGTGGCCGCAGTCGTGGCCAAAGCGGAACCCTTTCGCCCGTCGCGGGTTGTACAGCCAGCAACGGATCGGTCGGTTTCCGCGCATCGTGCCAATTTCATGGCGCAAGGCCGCGGTCAGACAGGTACTGTCCGTCCGCAGACTCATGTTTGGAGCAACACCATGAAACGCTTTCTTCTGATCCTTCCCCTGCTGACCCTGCCGATCGCGGCCTGCACGCCTGCCGAGCAGAATGCGGCGCTGGGTGCCGTGGGCGGCGCTGCCGTCGGTGCGGCGGTGTCGTCGGGCGAGGACCGCGAAAAGGGCGCCATCGTCGGCGCCGTGGTCGGCGTGGCGGCCTCGCAGCTGCTTGGCCCTGTGCCGCAGCGGACCGGCAAGTGCTACTACCGCGACCAGTTCGGCAACCGTTTCATCGCGGACTGCCGCTAAGATCCCTTGCCCCGGCCCGGATGCGGGCCGGGGCAGACCCCTTCCGGACCAGGGGTGAAGCGGCTAGAAGGGCGGACAAACCGCACCAGGTCCGCATATGTTCACGCTTTCCCCCGGCATCGAGCTTGCCAGCGCCAGCGTCAGGCTGGGCGGCCGCGTCGTGCTGGACGGGCTTGACCTGCGCCTGACCGAAGCGCGGATCGGCATCCTGGGGCGCAACGGGTCGGGCAAGACCACGCTTCTGCGGCTTATTGCCGGGCTGATTGCCCCGGATACGGGCACGGTTCGGGTGGACGGGGTCGATCCCTTCACGGACCGCAAGGCGGCGTTGGCGGCTCTGGGCATCCTGTTCCAGAACCCGGACCATCAGATCCTGTTCCCGACGGTCGAGGAAGAACTGGCCTTCGGGCTGGCTCAGCAGGGCCTGCCGGCGGCCGAGGTCGCAGGGCGGGTCGCCGCACTCTTGCAGGCCGAGGGGCGGATGGCCTGGGCCAAGGCCCCTGTCACCAGCCTGAGCCAGGGGCAGCGGCATTACCTTTGCCTGCTGTCGGTCCTGTTGATGCAGCCCCGCACGATCCTGCTGGACGAGCCGCTGGCCGGGCTGGATCTGCCGACGCAGGCGCGGCTGGCCCGGCGCTTTGCCGCCCTGCCGCAACGGCTGGTGACGATCACGCATGACCCGGCAGTGCTGGCGGATGCGGACCGGGTGCTGTGGCTGGAGGCCGGCCGCGTCGTCGCCGACGGCCCCCCCGCCGAAGTGCTGCCCGCCTTCACCGCCGAGATGGCAAGGATCGGAGCGCAAGATGCTGACGCTGACCTCGCCGGTTGAGACCTGGGCGCACCGGGTCCCTGCGGGGGCGAAGCTGGCCGCGATGGCGCTGGCGACGACGGGGCTTTTCGCACTGGATGCGCCTTCGGCGCTGGCGGCGGCACTGGCGCTGACGGTTGCGCTTCATCTGACCGGCGGCCTGCGCTTTGCCCTGGCCGGGCTGCGGCTGCTGCGTCCGCTCTGGCCCTTCATCCTGATCGTCGGGGTCTGGCACCTCTGGACCGGCGACATCGCCGGGGGAGCGACGGTGCTGTTGCGCATGGTGACCGCTGTGGCGCTGGCGAATTTCGTGACCATGACCACACGCCTGAGCGACATGCTGGCGGTGATCGAGCGGCTCGCCCGTCCGCTGCGCCCGCTGGGTCTGTCGCCGCGCCGGCTTGCCATCGCCTTTGCGCTGGTGATCCGCTTCATCCCGGTGATGCTGGACCGGCTGGAGCAGATCGGCGCAAGCTGGCGGGCCCGGTCCCCGCGCCGTCCGCGCTGGCGGGTGCTGGTCCCGGCGACGCTTGCCGCCCTTGATGACGCGGACCGGACGGCCGAGGCCTTGCGGGCGCGGGGCGGGGCTGGTTAAAGGGCGAAAACCAACGGGGACCTCATGGAACGCAATCTTACCCACATCGCCCTTTTCGCCGCCCTGATCGCGGTGCTGGGGCTGATCCCGAAGATCGACCTGGCCGCTGGCGTGCCGATCACCGCGCAATCGCTGGGGATCATGCTGTGCGGCACGGTGCTCGGGGCAAGACGCGGGGCGCTTGCTGTCCTGCTGTTCCTGGCACTGGTTGCGGCCGGGCTGCCGCTGCTGTCCGGTGGTCGCGGCGGGCTCGGGGTCTTTGCCGGGCCGTCGGTGGGCTTCCTGGTGGGCTTCCCGATCGCGGCCTTCGTCGCGGGCTGGGTGATGGAGCGGACGACGATGTCGCCCGCGGTGGCCGCGACGGCGGCGTCGGTCATCGGCGGGATCGGGGTGCTTTACATCTTCGGGATCGTCGGCATGTCGGTGATGCTGGACAAGACGCTGACCGAGGCTGCGTTCCTGGCCGGGGCCTTCCTGCCGGGCGATGCGGTCAAGGCCGTGATCGCGGGTCTGGTGACGCAAAGCCTGTCGCGGATGCGGCCTGCGTCGCTGTTGTCGCGCGCCTGAGCCTCAGGTCGGCGCTTCGACCAGCAGCGCCGACCCGATCCCCCCCGCCGCCGCGATGGCAGCAAGGCCCCTGCCCTGCCGCAGCCCGTGAAACAGCCGCACGGCCAGGATCGCGCCCGAGGCCCCGATGGGATGGCCCCGGGCAAGGCCCCCGCCTGCGGGGTTGACGATCTGCGGGTCAAGGCTTGCCCCGTCGATCACCGCAAGGGCCTGGACGGCGTAGGCCTCCATGATCTCGGCCTGTTGCAGGGTTTCGCCGCCCCAGATGCGCCGGATCGCGGCGACCGGGGCAAGGCCGGGCTCGGCAGGGTCGCCGCCGAGGGTGGCCCCGGCCAGAAGCGCAAGGCCCCTGCCCTGCGCAATGCGGTCCGAGACGATCAGGCAGACCGCGGCGGCATCGGCGGCGACGGCAGCGGTGGCGGCGGTGATGCTGCCCGTCAGAACGGGCGCCTTAGCAAGCAGCCTTGGCGAGAGCGTGCGCGGGAAGGCGTCCCGGGTGATGCCGTTCAGGGGGACGATCTCGGCGCTTTGGTCGGCGGCAAGGGCCTTGGCGTGGCTGTTGGCCGCCCAGCCCTCCTGGCGGCCGCGGGAGATCGACAGACGGCGGGCGAGGGCTTCGGCAGCCCCGGTCATGTCCGGGTCACGCTCGGGCCAGGGGGTGAAAGGGGCCTGGTCGTAGCGGATCGCCGGGCCGCCGTCCGGGTCGGTCTTCAGGCGCAGCGGGCGGCGGGAGTAGCTTTCGACGCCACCGGCCAGAACGACGTCGGCGGCGCCGGACTCGATCAGGGCCCTGGCCAGCAGGATCGCGTCCAGCCCGCCCGCGCATTGCCGGTCGGTGGTCAGGCCGGCGACGGCTTCCGGCAGGCCCGCCGCAAGGGCCACCCGGCGGGCCGGGTTGCCCCCGGCGCCAAGGGCGTTGGCGAGGATGACCTCGTCGACCTGCGACGGCCCGAGCCCGGCGTCAGCAAGGCAGGCTTGCAGGACGGGGGCGGCAAGCTCTTCCAGCGACAGGCGCGCGAAGGCCCCATTGCGCGGGACGACGGCGGTGCGGCGGGCCGCGATCAGGCGGGCCAAATCGTGGCCCCCAGCGCCAGAAGGTCGGTCTTGCCAGAGGCAAGCACGGGCCAGTCGTCCCGCCAGATCAGCGACCTGGGGGATTTGAGCGGACCAAGGGCCTGGCGCAGGCTGGTCAGGATCGCCGTCTCCTGCCGCGGGTCGCCTTGCAGGACGGCGATCAGGCTGTGGCCGCGCCTGGCGTCCGGGACCGGCAGGACGGCCGCGCGGCTGACGCCGGGCAGAGTGTGGAGCAGCGCCTCGATCTCTTCGGGAAAGACGTTCTGGTCGGCCACGGTGACCATCCGCCCGGCGCGACCCTTGAGGTAGAGGAAGCCCTCATTCAGAGCGCCGATCTCGCCCACGGAAAGCCAGCCGTCGCGCCAGCGGGTGGCTGCGGGAGGTGAATAGAGCGCTGACGCGCAAGTCCCTTGTCTCGCCTCTGCGCGTGAAGAACGCGCAACCGGCTCGGCGATGCCTCCGGCGGGGATATTTGGGCAAGTGTGAAAGGCAGGGGCGTAACCCAGGAAAAGGTAGGGGCTTTTCACCCAGACTTCCCCCGATGGGTCAAGCTGGAGGGCCACGCCGGGATAGGGGCGGCCCACCGACGCCTCGGGGGTGGTCGCGTCGGCGAGCGTGATGAAGCTGGTCTCGGCCGCGCCGTAGAACTCGCGGAGGTGGGCCTTGGGGGCAAGGGCCGCAAGACCGGCGCGCAGGGCGGGGTCGAGCTTGGAGCCACCGACGAGGATCAGGCCCAGGTCGGTCAGTGGGTCGGGCAGTGGGTCGGGCAGCGGGTCGGGCCCGAGGAGCAGGCGCAGCTGCGCGGGGGTGGCGTAGAGCTGGGTGATGCGCCGGGCGGCCAGTGCTGTGCGCTGGCGGTCGGGGCGGAGGTCGGCAAGATGGTGGACATGCGCGCCAAGGCTCAGGCCCTCGATCGCGCCGTAAAGCGAAAGGGAGTGGACCAGTCGGCCCAGAGTGGCGACGCGCGCGCCGGGGCCGATGCCCAGGCTGGCGTTGACGGCGAAGCTGGCGGCCCAGGAGGCTTGGGTGCGGCGGATGCGGCGGGGCTGGCCGGTGGAGCCGGAGGTGAGGGTTTCCAGGATTGGTTGGCGGTGCGGTTCCGGCGACGGCTGGTCGGGCGCGCCGATGCGGAAGGCCGGGTGGCCGAAGGCCTGGGCAAGCCCTTGCGGGCTGTCGGGCAGGATGGCGCCTTGTGCGCCGCGCGCGTCACCCGTGCGGGACCGTGGTGGGGCCGATGCCAGCACTTCGGTTCCGGCGCTGTCGAACAGCCGGGCCTCGGGGTGCCAGCGGAAGCCGTCGGTCATGCCGTGAGCAGGCTTGCGATCCGGCGCAGCGCCAGAAGATAGCCCTCGGTCCCGCAGCCCGCGATCACGCCGTCGGCGCGGGATGAGACGTAGGAATGGTGCCGGAACGGCTCGCGCTTGTGGATGTTGGAGATGTGGACCTCCAGCACCAGGCCCTCATAGGCGTTCAGGGCGTCCAGGATGGCGATGGAGGTGTGGGAATAGGCGCCAGGGTTGATGATGATCGCGGCCGACCTGCCCCGCGCCTCGTGAATCCAGTCGACGAGCTGGCCTTCGTGGTTGGACTGCAGCGCCTTCAGGCCAAGGTCCAGTTCTTCGGCCAGGTCCGCGACCTTGGCAGCCACGTCGTCCAGCGTCTCGCGCCCATAGATCTCGGGCTGGCGGAGACCGAGGAGGTTGAGGTTGGGGCCGTTCAGAAGGGTGACGAGCTTCGGCATGTCTGGTCCGCGGATTAGGGTCGCGCGAGATTAGCCGATCTGCCCCCCCCCGGCAACTGACAAAACAGGCGGCAACGGGCAAAAAATTGGCGGCTTTCCGGGCACCTGCTGGGGACAGGTCGGAAAGCCGCCCAGGGAGACGACGGTTGCCCTGTCGGGCGGATCTCAGGCCACCTTTTCCAGCAGAACCTCGGGCAGGATGCCAAGGGCGCGGGTGACTTCGCGGGTCAGATGCGGGCGGTTCAGGGTGTAGAAGTGCAGATCCTCGACCCCGCCCTGAAGCAGCTTGTCGCACAGCGAGGTGCATTGGGTCAGCGCAAGCAGCTCCTCGCGCCCGTCGCGGGCGGCGGTGGCGAAGGCTTCGTCCAGCTTCTGCGGCACCGAGGTCCCGCAGCGGCGGGCGAATTTCCTGGCCCCCTCCCACGAGGTGATCGGCAGGATGCCGGGGATGATCGGGGCGGTGATCCCGGCACGCGCGCAGGCATCGCGGAACCGGAAGAAGGTGTCGGCGTCGAAGAAGAACTGGGTGATGGCCGAAGAGGCCCCCGCGTCGATCTTGCGCTTGAGCCAGGTCACGTCAGAGGTGCTGTCGGCGGCGTCGGGGTGCGGCTCGGGGTAGGCACCGACGCGGATCTTGAACTTGCCGGTGCGGGCCAGCTTTTCCACCAGCTCCACCGAGTTGGCGAAGCCCAGCGGGTGCGGAACGAACCGCTGCGCGCCCTTGGGGGCGTCGCCGCGCAGGGCGACGATCTCGGTCACGCCAGCGGCGGCATAGGCTTCGGCGATGGCGAGGGTTTCGGTCTTCGTCGCATCGACGCAGGTCAGGTGGGCCGCGACCGGCAGGCCGTAGTTGCGGTGGATGGTCGAGACCGCCTCATGCGTCAGCGTCCGGGTGGTGCCGCCCGCGCCGTAGGTCACGGACACGAAGGCGGGTTGCATCGGGGCCAGCGCCTGCACCGTTTCCCACAGGCGGAACGAGGCGTCCAGCGACTGCGGCGGGAAGAATTCAAAGCTGATGCGGGGCGTGGGCATGGTGGTCTCCTTCAATGACCCTCTTGTCGCAGATCGCGTCATGTGAGACCAATTCATAATTCTCACCATCTTCATGAGGCTGGTTCATGTATATCGAGTTGCGCCATCTGCGGACGATCCGCGCGATCCAGCAGGCGGGGGGGCTGGCGCGGGCAGCGGATGTGCTGAACATGACGCAATCGGCGCTGTCGCATCAGGTCAAGGGGCTGGAGGATCAGGCGGGGATGGAGCTGTTCGTGCGCCGGTCGAAACCGATGCGGCTGTCGGCGGCGGGGGTGCGGATGCTGCGCGCGGCCGAGCGCATCCTGCCCGAGATCGACGCGATGGAGGAGGAGTTCCGCGCGCTGCGGGCCGGGCGCACGGGGCGGCTGCACATCGCCATCGAGTGTCACGCCTGTTTCGACTGGCTGTTCCCGGTGCTGGAGATGTTCCGCCATGCCTGGCCCGAGATCGACGTCGACATCCGCGCGGGCCTTGCCTTCGAGGCGCTGCCCGCGCTGAACCGCGAGGATGTGGACCTGGTGATCAGTTCCGACCGCGAGCCGCCGCCGGGGATCGTGTTCAACCCCTTGTTCGACTATCACCCGACCTTTGTCGGATCAGCGCAGAACCCCCTGGCGGCAAAAGATTTCATCACCGCCGAGGATTTCCGCGACCAGGTGCTGATCACCTACCCGGTCAGCCGGGACAAGCTGGACATCTTCACCGAAATCCTGACGCCCGCGAAGGTGGAACCGCGGGCGCAAAGGACGGCGGAACTGACGGCGGTGATCCTGATGCTGGTCGGGTCGAACCGGGGGGTGGCGGTGCTGCCGGACTGGGTGATGCGCGAGGTGAAGACCAACGCCGACTACATCACGCGGCCGCTGGGGCCAGGGGTGGTCACCAAGCGGATGTATGCGGCCACGCGGGAAGAGGATGCGGCCAAGCCCTACATGGCGCATTTTCTGCGGCTGGCACGGTCCGAGCCGGTGAAACTGCAGCGCGGGTGACGCTCGTCGATGACTTCGTCACTCCTCGCTGGTCGCTCTCCCGACGAGAAGCCGAAGGCGCACGAGGAGGCTCAGGCCCGGATCGTGTCGGCCATCGCCTTGAACAGCCCGTCGTTTGCCGCGATCAGCGCGCCGTCCAGCGGATCGGTGCCTGCGCGCAGGCCTTCGACCAGCCCCCCGGCTTCCTTGACCAGCAGCACCCCGGCGGCGATGTCCCAGACCGAAAGCTCGCGTTCCCAGTAGCCGTCGAAGCGGCCCGCGGCGACATAGGCGAGGTCCAGCGAGACGGCCCCCCAGCGGCGAACACCGGCGCAGGCGGGCATCAGCCGGCCAAGGTCCTTCAGCATCGCGGGCAGGGTCGACTTGGCACCAAAGGGCACACCCGTTGCGAACACCGCTTCATGCATCGCCCGACGGCCGGACACCCGCAAACGCCGGTTGTCGTTCAGCCAGCAGCCTGCGCCCTTTTCGGCCCAGAACATCTCGTCCTTGGCCGGATCATAGACCACGGCCGAGACGATCTCGCCCTTGTGTTCCAGCGCGATCGACACTGCCCAATGCGGCATCCCGTGCAGGAAGTTCGTCGTCCCGTCCAGGGGATCGACGATCCAGCGCCGGGTCGGGTCGGCGCCTGCGGTCACGCCGGTTTCCTCGCCGATCCAGCCATAGGTCGGGCGACCGCCAAGGAGTTCTTCCTTGATCATCCGCTCGGCCTCACGATCCGCCTTGGTGACGAAATCGCCCGGCCCCTTGGCCGAGACCTGCAGGTTCTCGACCTCGCGGAAGTCCTTCACCAGGCTGCGGCCCGCCTTGCGCGCGGCCTTGATCATCAGGTTGAGGTTGGCCGAGCCCTGCATTGTCCGCTCCCGCAGCATTTCAAGCCCGGCGCTATAGCGGGTCGGGGCGCGGAAAGGAAGGGCCCCGGTTACCAGGCCCGGCCTACTGGACGATCACCACGCGCGTGTTCTCCATCCCCTCGGCCCGGACCATGTTGAACAGGATCTTCGCGTTGTCCGGGTGCAGTCGCACGCAACCGTTCGAGGCAGGGTTGCCCAGGCGCTTGATCTGGTCGGTGCCGTGGATGGCATAGTGCCCGTCATAGAAGATCGCGAAGGGCATCGGCGCGTTGTTGTAGCGGCTGGAGCGGTGGTACTTCGACAGGAAATCAGGTGCAAAGGTCCCCGCGGGCGTGATCTTGCCCGGCTTGGCAGTCGAGACCGGCCAGGTGAACAGAAGCCGCCCCTCGTGGTAGACCTTCATCACCTGCGACGTGACCGAGACATGGGCCACGACACGTTCGGCAAGGGCAGGACCGGGGAGCAGCAGGGCCAGCACGAGCGCGGCAAAATGGCGGCGCATGGAAACCTCCGAATTCGTCGATCAATCTTCGGGAGTGAATTCCCGAACCACCGCATCAGTCAACGGAAAACCGGCGAAATTCGGGGCAGGATCTTCCAGATCATGGCGATTGCAGGTCAACCCTGCGACGGATGCGCAGAAAGCCCGCCGATCATCGGTCCCCGCAGTTCTCGCAGCAGCTTTCGCCGCAGCGCCTGGGGGTAGTCCGACTGGCGCGGCGCAAGCTCGACGAAGGCGCCGGGGCCGCGGATGACTTCGCCCGCGTAATAGTCCAGGATGCCGGCCTCGTGCTCGCCGACCGCCAGTCCGTTGACCGTGATCCCGGTGAAATCCTCGCGCTCGTAGGTGCGGGCGACCGAGATGCCGTCGTTGTTGCGCCCGTCGCCGGCCACGTCGATCACCCGGCGGTCGCAGTCCGGCGCGTCGGACATCAGGGCCAACCCGTAGCTGAGCGCATCGCCCAGCGCGGTGGCCAGGGGGGTGGCGGGGCGGGGGGTCCGGCGGACCTGCCAGATCGCGGCGTCCAGCGCCTCTGGGCTGTCCAGGATCACCCAGGGCTGGACCAGATCCTGGCTGCCGCGCCCGGACCAGTGGTAGATCGCCAGCGCCACCTCGCCCTCGGGCCCGAAGATCGCGGCGCGCACGTCCCTGTCCTGCAGCGCCCCGGCCAGGCCATCGGTCTGGATGACGTAGTCCCGCGAATCGATGGAGCGGGAGACATCGACCGCCAGGGCCAGCGCCAGACGGCAGTCGGCGGCAGCGGGGGTCGCAAGACAGGCGGCGGCCAGGACAAGGCGGAGCATCGGACGGCCCTCCCGCCTGCGATCCTACGCCAGCGCTGTCCGCCGCGCAAAGCCCTCAGCGCTTGCGGCGGATCAGCGGCACGCCCGAGCGGGCGGCCCCGAACCGCGTCTCGGGGTGCGGCGGGCGACCCTCGGTCCGTCGCCAGAAAGCCCACGCCCCGCGAAGGTACCAGACCGGAAGCACCAGGATCAGACCCGCGACGAAGCCTCCCACATGCGCCCAGTGGGCGACTCCACCAAGGTCGCCGGGGGTCGACAGGCCCCAGAAGATCTGGATGCCCAGCCAGATCACCAGGACGATCCACGCCGGGATCGCGAAGATGCGGAAGAAGATGATGAAGATGAACAGGACATCGACTCTGGCCCGGGGGAAAAGCAGCAGATACCCCCCCATCACCCCCGCGATCGCCCCCGAGGCGCCGACCATCGGGATCAGCGACCCCGGATCGGGCAGCGCCTGCGCCAGGCCCGCCACAACCCCGGAAGCAAGATAGAAGAGGAGAAAGCCGCCATGCCCCATCTCTTCTTCCAGGTTGTCACCGTAGATCCACAGAAACAGCATGTTGCCCGCAAGATGGAACCAGCCACCATGCAGGAACATCGAGGTGAAGATCGTCCAAAGCCCGTCGCCAGACAGGAAGCGGGCGGGGACAAGGCCCCAGGTCCAGAAGAACTCGCCCAGCTGATATTCGGTCAGTCCCAGGAAATAGCCGAGAAATACCAGTATGTTGACCGCGATCAGCGCGATGGTGACATAGGGCGTGCGCCCCGAAGGGTTGTGGTCGCGGATCGGGAACATGGGCTGAGCCTTTCCGATCCGCGATCTTTGGTCAAGCGTCGGCCACGGTCGCCAGCAGCTGGGCGTTGCCGCCCGAGGCCGTGGTGTCGATGCAGAGGTGGCGCTCCAGATGCGCGTGGCCCGCGTCGGGGGCGGCGATCAGCGGCAGGATCGGCCCCTGGCGTTGCGCAAGCGCTTGCGCGAAGGGGCGGCCCGCTTCGGGCGAACCCCACCAGAGGGCGCCGGAGATCCCCTGCAGCCTGGTCAGCGCCTGCGGATCAAGGCCGGGGGCTTCGACAGCACGGCCACCCAGCTTGCGGATCGCTTCGGCCTGCCGCAGCGCCGCCGCGCGACCCGGCCCAAGGCAGAGGACCGGCGCACGCGGGGTCAGGCTCAGGCGGTTCGATTCGCCGGTCGGGCCGGGCATGTCCTGCGACATCGGCGCGGTGGCGGGCCAGGGCGCGGACAAGGCCTTGGCGACTTCTGCCGCCGTGGTCGTGGCGTCATCGGGCGGGGTCGCGGGGATCGGGGCGGCAGGGATCGGGGCGGCAGTGAACCGCGTCAGGTAATGCGGCCCGCCCGCCTTGGGTCCGGTGCCCGACAGCCCCTCGCCGCCAAAGGGCTGAGACCCCACGACCGCGCCGATCTGGTTGCGGTTGACATAGGTGTTGCCGACCCGCATCCCGTCGACGATGTGCTGCACCCGGTCGTCAATGCGGGAGTGCAGGCCAAAGGTCAGCCCATAGCCGGTGGCGTTGACCGACGCGATGACGCGGTCGATCTCGGTCGCCTTGAAGGTGACGATGTGCAGGACCGGCCCGAAGATCTCGCGCGGCATGTCCTGGATGCCGTTCACCGACAGCACCGTGGGGGCGACGAAGGTCCCCTGCCCCGGTGCCTTCAGGTCCTTCAGCACGCGCCCCTCGGCCCGCGCCGCATCGACATAGGCGCGGATGTCGGCCTGCGCCGCGGCGTCGATCACCGGGCCGATGTCCGTGGCAAGGTGCCAGGGATCGCCGAGGCCAAGGTCCTCCATCGCGCCGAAGAGCATTTCGGCGACAGTCGCGGCCACGTCCTCTTGCACGTAAAGGCAGCGGAGCGCCGAGCAGCGCTGGCCGGCCGACTGGAAGCTGGAGGCGATGATGTCGCGCACCGCCTGTTCGGGCAGCGCGGTGCTGTCGACCAGCATCGCGTTCAGGCCGCCGGTTTCGGCGATCAGGGGGGCGGTGGGGTCAAGGTGGTCGGCCATGCTGCGGCGGATCGCCTGGGCGGTTTCGGTCGAGCCGGTGAAGGCCACGCCGTTCACGCGCGGGTCGCGGGTCAGGGCTGCGCCGACAGTTCCGTCGCCGGGAAGAAGTTGCAGGGCGGTCGCGGGCACTCCGGCGGCAAGCAGGTGGTCGACGGCAAGCGTGGCGATCAGCGGAGTCTGTTCGGCGGGCTTCGCCAGAACGGCGTTCCCGGCGGCCAGGGCGGCGGCGATCTGGCCGCAGAAGATCGCCAGCGGAAAGTTCCAGGGGCTGATGCAGGCAAAGACGCCGCGCGCGGGGTGCGGCTGGTCGGACTGGCTGGCGTAGTAGCGCAGGAAGTCCACCGCCTCGCGCAGTTCGGCCACGGCATCGGGCAGGGTCTTGCCGGCCTCGCGCGCCAGCAGCGCGAAGATGCGCCCCGTATCGTCCTCCATCCGGTCGGCGGCGCGGTTCAGGACCGTGGCCCGTTCCGGCGCAGCAGCGGCCCAGGGTTCGGCCAGGCGAAGCGCCGTCTCCACGTCCGGCAGCCCCGCCGTGGTGACATGGCCGACCAGCGCGCCCGTTGCCGGGTTCAGCACGGCAAGCTCGGGGCCGCCCACGACCCGGCCGGCAAGCCGGGGGGCTGCGTCGATGCGCGCCTCGGCAAAGGGCGCGCGGGCAGCCTCGATCGCCGACAGGTCGGCGGCATCGGCCAGGTCCCAGCCCCGGGAATTCTTCCGCCCCGCGAACAGCGCGGGGCCGGTCTTCAGTGCGGGGCTGGGGATGGCCTTCAAGGCCTCCACTGCCGTCAGCGGGCAGGCCGCGACCTGTTCGGGGGTCACGTCCTGGTCGACGATCTGATTGACGAAGCTGGAGTTCGCGCCGTTTTCCAGCAGGCGGCGGACGAGATAGGCCAGAAGGTCGCGATGCGCACCGACGGGGGCGTAGATGCGGCAGCGGGTGGCCAGCGCCACCGCGCCCGACCCGGTGGCGCCTGCGGTGGCTCCATCGGCAAGAACAATGTCGTGCAGCCGTTCGCCCATCCCGTGCAGGCGCTGGAATTCGTAGTCCGTCGCGGTCAGTCCCTGCGCCCTGGCGAGGTGCAGGACGGCGGCGACAGTGTGGGCGTTGTGCGTGGCGAACTGCGGATAGATGCGGTCGGTCAGCGACAGAAGCTTGCGGGCGTTGGCGATGTAGCTGACGTCCGTGGACTGCTTGCGGGTGAAGACCGGGAAGGAGGTCAGGCCCAGGACCTGCGCCCGCTTCACCTCGGCATCCCAATAGGCGCCCTTGACCAGACGCACCATGATCCTGCGGTCCAGCCGGACGGCCAGCGCATGCAGCCAGTCGATCACCGCCCCGGCCCGGCGGCCATAGGCCTGCACGACGACGCCGAAGCCGTCCCAGCCCTTCAGCGCGGGGTCCGAGAGCGTGGCCTCGATCACCTCCAGCGACAGGGCCAGACGGTCGGCTTCCTCGGCGTCGATGTTGAAGCCCAAGCCCGCGGCCTTGGCCAGGCTGGCCAGCGCGCGGACGCGGGGAACCAGTTCCTCCATCACGCGGTCGCGCTTGGCGACCTCATAGCGGGGATGCAGCGCCGAAAGCTTGACCGAGATGCCGGGGTTGGTGCGGATGTCGCTGCCCTTGGCGGCGCGGGCAATGGCGGTGATCGCGCGGGAATAGGACAGGTGATAGCGCCGCGCGTCGGCTTCGGTCCGCGCCGCCTCGCCCAGCATGTCGTAGCTGTAGGTGTAGCCCCTGGCCTCCAGTTCCTCGGCCCGGTCCATCGCCTTGTCGATGGTTTCGCCCAGCACGAAGTTGCGCCCCATCTCCTTCATCGCGCGGGAGACGGCAGTGCGGATCACCGGCTCGCCCAGCCTGCGGACCGCGCCGCGCAGCGCCCCCGCGATCCCGCCCTCGCGGTCGTCCAGCACCTTGCCGGTCAGCATCAAGGCCCAGGTCGAGGCGTTGACCAGGCTGGAGGCCGACTTGCCCAGGTGCCGCCCCCAGTCGGAAGGGGCGATCTTGTCCTCGATCAGCGCGTCCATCGTCTCGGCATCGGGCACGCGCAGCAGCGCTTCGGCCAGGCACATCAGGGCGATGCCCTCATCGGTCGACAGACCGTATTCCGCCAGGAACACCTCCATCAGCCCCGGCTTGGCGCTGGCCCGGATGCGGCGCACAAGCTCCGCCCCTTGCGCCACGATCGCGGCACGGGCGGGCGCATCAAGCGCCGCTTCGGCCACCAGGCGCTGCACCAGCGCCGTTTCGTCGGCAAGGGTGGCGGTGGTGATGACAGACCAGGCAGAGGCGGAATCGGCGGGCATGGGGGCACCTTTCTTTCCGCCCAGCATATCGCGAAATTGGCAGGCTGTTTTCCCGAAAGTGTTGTGATAGGCAGGCCGGAATCAGGAAGAACGGGAACAACGCCATGCCAAATGACCGCGCCGATCTGGACCGCTTCGACCTGGCGATCCTGCGGGTCCTGCAGACCGAAGGCCGCATCGCCGCCGTGGAACTTGCCCGGCGGATCGGGCTGTCAAAGTCGCCGACCCAGGCCCGGATGAAACGGCTGGAAGAGACGGGGATCATCACCGGCTACCGTGCGATCCTGGACCCGATCAGGATGGGCCAGGCGCATGTGGCCTTTGTCGAGGTGCGCCTGTCCGACACGCGCGAGGCGGCGCTGACCGCCTTCAACCGGGCGGTCCTGCTGGTGCCAGAGGTCGAGCAGTGCCACATGATGGCATCGAGCTTCGACTATCTGCTGAAGGTCCGCACCTCGGACATCCAGTCCTATCGCCGGGTGCTGGGCGAGGTGATCAGCGCCCTGCCGCATGTCGCCTCGACCTCGACCTATGTCGCAATGGAGGCGGTCAAGGAGGTGTTCTGACGGTCAGTCCTTCGGCTTGCCCGGAGAGATCGTGACCTTCGCATTGCTGGACGAAACCGAGACCGGGGCCTTCGCGGCCTCTTTCTTCGGCTTCTTCACTTCCTTGCGCTTGTTCATGCCCTTGGCCATCGCTGTATCCCCCTGCCCGGCCCTGGTGGCCGTAGCCGACTTTATGCCCCCTGCCCTGCAAATGCACGGCTGAATTGCACCCAAACCGCGCTGAGCCCGCCGCGGCCGCTGGGACCGGATCTCTAGCCCTGCGGCGTCATCGCCTTGCGCTGGCGGGCGCGTTCCAGGCCCAGCTTGTGTTCGCGCCAGATGATCAGGATTCCGGCTGTCACGATCAGCGCGGCACCGCCCAGCATGGTCCAGGTCGGCACCTCGGAGAAGATGAAGTAGCCAATGGCCAGCGCGAAGATCATCGAGGCATAGTCGAAAGGGGCCACCAGCGACGCATCCGCCTCGCGGTAGCCAGAGGTCAGCAGGATCTGCCCGACCCCGCCCAGCAGACCGGCCAGGACCAGCAGGCCTGCCTCCAGCGGCGTGGGCCACACCCAGCCGAAAGGCAAAGTGACCAGCGACAGCGTGGTCGCGGTCAGCGAGAAGTAGAAGACGATGGCCGCCGTGCCTTCCGTGTTCACCAGCTTGCGCACGAAGACCTGCGCCAGGGCCGCGAAGACCGCGCTGCCCAGGACAAGCGTGGCGCCAAAGGCCTCGGCCACGCTGGCGGTGCCGGGTGCCAGCGACAGGCGCGGCGTCAGCACGATCAGCACGCCGACCATCCCCAGGATGACGCAGCAGATGCGGAACAGCCGGACTTCCTCGCCCAGGAACATCGCGGCGAAGATCACGGTCAGCAAGGGCGCGGCGTAGCCGATGGCGGTGACTTCGGGCAGCGGCAGGTAGCCCAGGCCGGCAAAGCCAAGGCCCATCGAGACGGTCCCGACCAGGCCGCGCCAGAGATGCCCCATCGGGTTCGTGGTGCGCAGGCCGGTGCCCAGTTCCCGCCGCCAGGCAAGCCAGACCATGATCACCGGGATCGCGAAGGCCGAGCGGAAGAACACCGCCTGCCCCGCCGGCACATGCGCCGAGGTCGCCTTGATCAGCGCGGCCATGACGATGAACACCATGACCGAGCACAGCTTGAAGGTGATCCCGCGCAAAGGGCGCGTCGGGCGAGGCTCGGGAGGGTGCATCGACAGGTTCCGCAGGGTCGGTATGGCTGGACGCCGGAGGTGGTTTCAGGTTCCCTTATCGGAAAGGAGAATGCCATGCCGAAAGCGCCGATAGCGGACAGAATTGATCAGGGCAGGGGTCTGGTGCCCGCCGACCTGGTGCTGAAGGGGGGGCGGGTCTTCGACCTGATCACCGGCGATCTGGTGGAAACCGACGTGGCGATCTGCGGCGATACCATCGTGGGGGTGTTCGGGACCTACTCGGGGCGGCGAGAGATCGACGTCTCGGGGCGCGTGCTGGTGCCGGGCTTCATCGACACGCATCTGCATGTGGAATCCTCGCTGGTGACACCGCACGAGTTCGACCGCTGCGTGACGCCGCGCGGGGTGACGACGGCGATCTGCGACCCGCACGAGATCGCGAATGTCTGCGGGATCAAGGGCATCCGGTTCTTCCTTGAGTCCGCGTCGCAACTGGTGATGGACCTGCGGGTGCAGCTGTCGTCCTGCGTGCCCTCGACCCATATGGAGACGACGGGCGCGCGGTTGTCGGCCGCGGACCTGATCCCGTTCATGGACCATCCCAAGGTGATCGGGCTGGCCGAGTTCATGAACTATCCCGGCGTGCTGATGAAGGACCCCGGCTGCCTGGAAAAGCTGGAGGCCTTCCAGGGCCGCCACATCGACGGCCACGCGCCGCTTTTGCGCGGAAACGACCTGAACGGCTACATCTCGGCGGGCATCCGGACCGAGCATGAGGCGACCAGTTACGACGAGGGGCTGGAAAAGCTGCGCAAGGGGATGCGGGTGCTGATCCGGGAGGGGTCGGTCTCGAAGGACCTGCACGCGCTGGCAGGGCTCTTGACAGAGCGGTTCTCGCCTTACCTTGCCTTCTGTACCGACGACCGGAACCCGCTGGACATCGGCGAGCATGGCCATCTGGATCACATGATCCGCACCGCGATTGCCCTGGGTGCGCCGGCGCTGGCGGTCTACCGGGCGGCCTCGCTGTCGGCGGCCGAGGCGTTCGGGTTGCAGGACCGCGGGCTGATCGCGCCGGGGAGGCGGGCGGATATCGCCGTGATCGACAGTCTGGAGCAGTGCAATGCCAGCCTGGTGCTGGCGGGGGGCGTGGTGGCCGATGACGCGGCTTTCTCGGCGCGCGCAGGGACCGAGCCGGTGGCGCGGAATTCGGTCAGGTCGGCGAAGATCGAGGCGGCGCAGTTCCGCACTGGCGGCAACCGGGTGGAAACGCCGGTGATCGGCATCCTGCCCGGAAAGATCATCACGCAGCATCTGACCTTCGACATTGCCCCGCAGGATGGGGACCAACGGCCGGACCTGACCCGCGACCTGGTGAAGATCGCGGTGATCGAGCGGCATGGGGTGAACGGCAACCGGGCCACGGGCTTCGTCAAGGGCTTTGGCCTGCAACGCGGCGCCATCGGCTCGACCGTCTGCCACGATCACCACAACATCGCAGTGGTGGGGGCGGATTACGGGGACATGGCCGTCGCGGCCAACCGGCTGGTCGAGATCGAGGGTGGCTTCGTCGTGGTCGAAAGCGGGCGGGTCCTGGCCGAACTGCCACTGCCGGTGGCGGGGCTGATGAGCTTGCGGAGCTTCGAGGCGGTGCGGGAGGACCTGGTGAAGCTGCGGGCGGCGGCGGCCTCGCTGGGGGTGGTGCTGGAGGAGCCGTTCCTGCAGCTTGCCTTCCTGGCGCTGCCGGTGATCCCGCATCTGAAGATCACCGACATGGGGATGGTCGACGTGGACCGGTTCGAGGTGATGCCCTGATCCCGTCCAATCTGGGCGCCGGGAATTTCCCGGCCCGGAGGCGTCGCAGGGGGCGGGGGTGGGGGGCGGTTTTCGCAAGGAGCGCTGGCGCGCAAGTCCCCTGTCTCGCGGTTTTGCGTGAAGAACGCAAAACCGCTCGGGCGAAGGGCCTCCGGCGGGGATATTTGGGCCAATGCGAAAGGCTGGGGGCGTCCGGCTAGCGCCAGTGCAGCTCGGCCAGGAGCGGCAGGTGGTCGGAAGGCTGCGGACCACGGCTGCGGGGGTGGGTCAGGGGGACAAGTTCCAGGTCCGGCGAGTGGACGATGCGGTCGAGCGGCAGGAAGGGCCGGTGCGAGGGGAAGGTGGGCGCGGTGTGCAGGATCGCGAAGGACCCGGCGATGCGGCCGAGTCCGACGCGCTGCGAGCGCTCGTTGAAGTCGCCGAGAATCACCGTGGGCCGCACCGGGTGGTGCTGCAGGGCGGCGCGGATCGCATCCAGCTGGCGGCGGCGGGCGGCGCGGAACAGGCCGAGGTGGACCGCCACGACGCGCAAGGGGGCGGGCGTGTCGAGATCGACGATCACCGCTCCGCGCGGTTCAAGCCCCGGCAGGTCGAGGTGTTCCAGCCCGCGGACCCGGATGCCCGGCCGCGCCAGAAGCGCGTTGCCGTGCCAGCCAAGGCTGACGGCATTGCGGCCGATGGACAAGGGCTCCAGCCCCGTCGCCGCGGCGATCCGGTCGCGCGGCAGCGCCGAGGGGCGGTCGCCGAGCCGGAAGTCGGCCTCTTGCAGGGCCACGATGTCGGCCTGAAGGGCGGCTATCCCTGCCAGCACGCGATCGGCGTCACGGCGCAGGTCGGTGCCAAGGCCTTTGCGGATGTTCCAGGAGGCAATGCGCAGGGTGGGCTTTGAATCGGCACTCATGCCCCCAATATAGGGGACAGGATCCGCAGCGGGAGAGGGAAAGTGCCACCACCATCGGCCATCGTCCTGAACGGCATCCGCCTGTTGCTTGCGGTCGAGGCGCTGGTGGCGGCGGCGCGCGGGGTCTGGCCTGCCGTCTTCGTGACGCTGGCGGCCCTGGTGCTGACCTTGCTGCCCGGACTGGTGGCCAGCCGCGTCGGCCTGCGGCTGCCGCCCAGCTTCCTGACCGCCATCGCGCTTTTCGTGCTGGCGACGCTGTATCTGGGCGAGGTCTATGACTTCTACAATCGCTTCTGGTGGTGGGACCTGGTGCTGCACTTCGGCTCGGCAATGGGCTTTGGCATCCTGGGATTCCTGCTGGTCTTCATGATGTTCCAGGGCGACCGCTATGCCGCGCCGCCCTGGGCCCTGGGCGCGCTGTCCTTCTGCATGGCGATGACCGTGGGCGTCTTGTGGGAGCTGTTCGAGTTTGCGATGGACACGCTGTTCGGCTTCAACATGATGAAGTCCGGGTTGCCCGACACCATGGGGGATTTCATCGTCAACACGCTGGGGGCGGCCCTGGCGGCGCTGGCGGGGGTGATCTACCTGCTGGGCAGCGCGGGACGTCTGGGCGCACCCTTCGATCTGTTCATCCACACCAACAAGTCACGATTCCGCAAGGTCTTTGCCCGCAGGAAGCGCCGGTGAAGGGGGCGCGCGGCCCCCTGCCGGGCTCTCCCTGCCCCCGTCAGAGTGCCGCGGCGATGGTTTCGGCGATCGGGGTCGTCGGACGGCCGATCAGGCGGCTGAGGCTGCGGCTCTCGTCGGCAAGGGCGCCCTCGCTTGCGCGTGCATCGCTGTCGGCAAGGACCTGGGCAAAACCTTCGGGCAGGCCGAAGCCGATCAGGGCCTGGGCGTAGTCCGCCTGGGACATCGGGACATAGGCCACGGGCGTCCCGGCGGCCCTGGTGACGGCGGCGGCGAAATCGGCCCCCGAATGCGCAACATCGCCGGCCAGCTCAAAGGTCTTGCCGGTGTGGGCATCGTCCAATGCGGTGACCGCGATGGCCTCGGCATAGTCCTTGCGGGCGGCGGAGTTCACCCTGCCCTCGCCCGCCGCGCCGATGATCGCGCCGTGCTGCAAGGCGGCAGCCAGCGCGCCGGTGTAGTTCTCGGTATACCAGCCGTTGCGCAGGATCGTTGCGGGAAGCCCGGAGGCGCGGATCGCGGCTTCGGTGGCGATGTGGTCCTGCGCCAGGAGCATCGGGCTGGCGTCGCCTTTCAGGATCGAGGTGTAGACCAGCCGCCTGACGCCCGCGGCCCTGGCCGCGGCGATCACGTTGCGGTGCTGGCCGGCGCGGTCGTTGAAGTCGTTCGACGAGATCAGGACAAGCGTGCTTACCCCGGCCAGCGCGGCGGGATCGGCGCTGGTGTAGTCGAAGGCGCGGGTCTCGACGTTCAGGTCGGCGGCCCTGGCGGGGTCGCGGGCCAGAGCGATCGGCTGCGCCCCGCGGGCTTTCAGGGCGGCGATGGCAAGGCGGCCGAGGTGGCCGGTGGCTCCGGTGATGGCGATGGTCATGAGGTCTCTCCTGTCGGTTGACAGGGGGAGAGATACGGGATTACTTACGAAAGGGAAGTACGCACAAATATGTTAGTGTTCCGAAAGGGCGCACAGGATGATGGACCGGATTGCACAGGGGCTGCTGGACAGCTGGAAGCTGGGCAACGTGCTGGCGGCAGATTGTCCGTCGCGCGGAGTGTTGAGCCACCTGACAAACCGCTGGGGCGCGCTGGTGATGGTGGCGCTGGCAACGGGGCCGCACCGGTTTGCCGAGCTTCGCCGCAAGGTCGGGGGTGTCAGCGAGCGGATGCTGTCGCAGACCCTGAAGGACCTGGAGGCGGACGGGTTCGTCCTGCGCACCGCGCATCAGGTGGTGCCGCCGCATGTGGATTACGAACTGACGCCGCTGGGGCGCGAGGCGGCCGGGCATGTGGTGGCGCTGGTGGGCTGGATCGAGGGGGCGTTGCCGCGGATCATGGCGGGGAAGCTGGCGCTGGCGGCGGAGTAGGGTGGGCGATACCGCCCACCCTACGCCTGCGCGTTGCGGTCAGGGGGTTTTCGTCGGCGGGATTTCCGTTGGCGGCCCGAACCGGTCCAGAATCCGCGTCCTGATCTGGTCGCGCGCCTGCCGATAGGCCGCAAGCTTCGCCTCGCGCGTCTCGCCCAACCCGGTGGGGTCGAGGATCGGCCAGTATTCGATATCCAGGTGGTGAAAGCGCGTCAGTTCCAGCGCCATGCGCTGGCTGGCGGGGGAAAGCGCGATGATCAGGTCGAACTGGCTGAGGTCGTCGCCCCAATCCTGCATCTCGTCAAAGGAGCGGGAGCGGTGGCGGGAAAGCTCGATCCCCAGCTCTTGGCAGACCGCGACGGAAAAGCCGTCGATCTCCATGTCGTTCTTGACCCCGGCGGACTGCACATAGGCGCGCTGGCCGTACATCTGCTTCATCAGGCCCTCGGCCATCGGGGACCGCACGGCGTTGTGGTCACAGCAGAACAGCACCGACTGAGGGAAATCGCCCAACGTCAGCCCCAGTGCAGGACGCAGATCAGGGTGAAAAGCCGGCGCGCGGTGTCGGTGTCGACCTCGGCCTTGCCCTCCAGCCGGTCGCGCAGGACCCGCGCGCCCTCGTTGTGGATGCCGCGCCGGGCCATGTCGATCGCCTCGATCTGACTGGGCGGCAGGCGTTTCACCGCATCGAAGTAGCTTTCGCAGATCTGGAAGTAGTCCTTCACCACCTGGCGAAACGGCCCAAGCGAGAGGTGGAACTCGGCCGCCTTGTCGCCGGTTTCGGTGGCGATGTCGAAGACAAGCCGCCCCTCGCGGATCGCCAGCAGCACGCGGTAGGGGCCTTCGGGCATCTCGCGGTCGGGTCGGCGGGCGGGAATGAAGGAATTCTCCTCCAGAAGGTCGAAGATCGCGACGCGGCGTTCCTGTTCGATCTCGGGTGTGGGGCGTGCCAGGCCCTTTTCGTCGATGTCGATCTGGCAAATGCGGTTCATGTCTGGTCCCCGGGGGCTGGCGCCCGTGATGCAATGCCGGGGGGGCTTGGGTCAAGCGGGGATGGGCGGCAGGTCGGGGGCGTCGAGGCCGTCGAACGGGTCGGCCCAGGCCGGAATGGCGGTCAGCCGGTCGTACCAGGCGTTCAGCGCCGGATAATCCGCGAGCGGCAGGCGCATGATGTCGTTGAAGGGCAGGAAGGTCGCCATGCGGAAATCGGCGTGGCAGGGCGTGGCGCCGCACAGCCAGTCGCGGCCATCCAGCTGCCGGTCAAGGATCGCCGCCGCCTCGTGGAACCGGGCGAGGCCCTCGGCGATCAGGGTCTGGTCCGGGGCGAGATGGCGGTGATAGCGCCGCTTGGTTCCAAGCTCGAACTGCACCGTATCGCAGGCCCGCACGAAGGCGCCCTTGCCCCAACTCAGCCAGCGGATCATGTCCGGCTGGTCGCGGCCCTGGCGCCAGAAGTCGGAGCCCACCAACTGCGTCAGGCGGCAGGCGATGGCGTCGGCCTCCCACAGCGCCGCGCCGTCGTCCTCGACCAGGATCGGGATGCGCCGGGTGGGGTTCAGCGCGCGGAAGCGCGCTGCCTGGTCGGGGTGGAAGGGGGCGGCCCATTCCAGGCGGATCGGCGCATCGAGATAGCGTGCCACGGCCACAGCCAGACGCGGATTCGGGTTGCGGGAATAGTAGAGCGTCGGCATCGCGGCCTCCGGATGTGGCTTTCCGATCCTGCCCCAGGGCCGAGGCACGGGCAAGCCCGCCGGTTGCGGCCTGCCGCCCGCCCGGCCGCACTACCGGTTCAGCCGGTCCAGTCGCGCGCGGACGCTTAATCCATGCGCTTCAAGGCTTTCCGACCTGGCCAGCCGCTCGGCGGCGGGACCGATGGCTTTCAGCGCTTCGGGCGTCATCTTGGCCAGCGTCGTGCGCTTCATGAAATCAAGCACCGAAAGCCCCGAGGAAAAGCGGGCCGAGCGGGCGGTGGGCAGAACGTGGTTCGGCCCGCCAATATAGTCACCGATGGCCTCGGGCGTGTACTGGCCCAGGAAGATCGCACCGGCATGGGTGATCTCTTGCGCAAGGGCATCCGGGTCGGCGACGCAAAGCTCCAGGTGTTCGGGGGCGACGCGGTTCGACAGGCTGGCGGCTTCGGCGAGGTCGCGCGCGACGATCACCGCGCCGTTCTGCGCCCAGGAGGCCCCGGCGATGGCGCGCCTTTCCAGGGTTGCAAGGCGCTTTGCCACGGCATCCGCGACAGCCCGCCCGAAACCCGCGCTGGTCGTGATCAGGATCGACTGCGCGCTTTCGTCGTGTTCGGCCTGGGACAAGAGGTCAAGCGCGATCCAGTCGGGATCGTTGTCGGCGTCGGCGATCACCAGGATCTCGGACGGGCCGGCGATCATGTCGATGCCCACGCGCCCGAAGACCCGGCGCTTGGCGGCGGCGACGAAGGCGTTGCCGGGGCCGGTGATCTTGTCGACGGCCTCGATGGTCTGCGTGCCATAGGCCAGAGCGGCCACGGCCTGCGCCCCGCCGATGCGGTAGATCAGGTCGACGCCCGCGATCCGGGCGGCCAAGAGCACAAGCGGGTTCACCTTGCCGTCGGGCGTCGGGCAGGCAATGACCAGGCGCTTGACACCGGCGACCTTGGCGGGGATCGCGTTCATCAGCACGCTGGACGGATAGGAGGCGGTGCCGCCGGGGACGTAAAGCCCCGCAGCCGATACCGGCGTCCAGCGCCAGCCAAGCGTGGCGCCGATGGCGTCGGTCCAGCTTTCGTCCTGCGGCTTCTGGCGTTCGTGGTAGGCGCGGATGCGGGTGGCAGCCAGTTCCAGCGCGGCGCGCTCCTCGGGCGGGACCTTGGCGATTTCGGCCTCGATCTCGGCCGGGGTGAAGGCAAGCGTGCGCGGCGTCAGCACCAGCCGGTCGAAGCGGGCGGTCAGGTCGATGACCGCTGCATCGCCCCGGGCGCGGACATCCGCGATGATCTGCGCGACGGCCTGGTCGACATCCTCGGCCTCCTCGCGCTTCTGGCCAAGCAGGGCCTGGAAGGCGGCTTCGAAGCCAGCGTCGGCGGTGTTCAGGAAGACGGGCATCGGGGCCTCCGGCTGGTCGAAGAGCAGATAGCGCGGGCCGAGGCCGGGCTCAAGGCCAGGCTCAAGGCCAGGCTCAAGGCTGGAGAAGGGCGCCAAAAGTCTTCGAAGACTTTTGCAAATTCCTTCGAAGGAATTTGGCCCCCTTCACTCGTGGCGCGGAACCTTGCCCGAGGGCGCGCGGTAGGGTCGGGTCACGTCGTCCAGCCGGACCTCCAGCGCCTCGACGTCCAGCGCGATGGCCCCGTCGCCCGCCAGCACCAGCGTCAGGCGGCCGGTGCCGTCCTGCCCCGGTTCGAACGACATGGACAAAAGCGACAAGACAAGGTCCTTGTCGCCCCGATCAAAGCCAAAGGATTGCACTTTTCGCACATCCTCGACCACCAGCACCGAACGGACCCGTTCATAGGCGCGGCCCACGCGTTCAGCCTCGGCCCGGTCTTCCCAGCGAAAGCGGTTGAGCAGAATGGCGAAGCGGTGCCGCTTGGCGTCGAACTTCAGTTCGGTCACCGGAAAGACGGCGTCCTGGACCAGCGTCGAGAAGACGTTCAGGTCATCGGCATCCTGGGCCACCAGCCGCAGCGGCTCTTCGCCGCCGTCCTGAAACCGGGCGTCGGTCATGCGCTGATCCGCTCGATATGCGCCCCGCAGGCGCGCAGCTTCTCTTCCACCCGCTCATAGCCGCGATCCAGATGGTAGACGCGCGAGACGACCGTTTCGCCTTCGGCAGCCAGCCCCGCCAGGATCAGCGAGACCGAGGCCCGCAGGTCGGTCGCCATCACCGGCGCACCCTTCAGCCTTTCGACACCGGTGACAGTGGCGGTGCCGCCGTGAACCTCGATCCTTGCGCCCATCCGGATCAGTTCAGGCGCATGCATGAAGCGGTTCTCGAAAATCTTCTCTTCCAGCACCGAGGTCCCCTCGGCAGTGCACAAGAGCGCCATCATCTGCGCCTGCAGGTCGGTCGGGAAGCCGGGGAAAGGTTCGGTCATCACATCCACGGCGCGGACCCGACCGTTCTTGCGGGACACTTTCAGGCCCCGGTTGGTCTGCGTCACCGAAACCCCCGCCGCGTCCAGTTTCTCGGCAAAGGCACCGACAAGGTCCAGCGTGCCGCCGATGCATTCGATCTCGCCGCCACAGATCGCGGGGACCAGCATGTAGGTGCCAAGCTCGATCCGGTCGGTGACGACCTGGTGGGTGGCGCCGCCCAGCCGGTCGGTGCCCTCGATGGTGATGGTCGAGGTGCCCTCGCCCTCGATCTTCGCGCCCATCTTCTTCAGGCAGCGGGCCAGATCGACGATCTCGGGCTCGCGCGCGGCGTTCCTGATGACGGTGGTGCCCTTGGCCAGGGTCGCGGCCATCAGCGCGTTTTCCGTGGCACCGACCGAGACGAAGGGGAAGTCCACCACCGCGCCCTTCAGCCGCCCGCCCGGGGCCTTGGCATGGACATAGCCGTCGCGCAGCTCAAGCTCGGCCCCCATCGCCTCCAGCGCCTTGAGGTGCAGGTCGACGGGCCGCGCCCCGATGGCACAACCGCCAGGCAGCGACACGACGGCATGGCCATAGCGGGCCAGCATCGGACCAAGCACCAGGATCGAGGCGCGCATCTTGCGGACGATGTCGTAGTCGGCCTTGAAGTTGGTAATCGAGTGGCTGGAGAGCGCCAGCACCAGCCCGTCCTGCAGGCTGGCGACCTCGGCGCCCAGGGATTGCAGAAGCTGGGTCATCGTGCGGATGTCCGAAAGCCGCGGCGCATTGGTCAGCGTCAGCGGTTCGTCCGACAGCAGCGTGGCCGGCATCAGCGTCAGGCAGGCGTTCTTCGCCCCCGCGATCGGGATCGCCCCCGACAAGGCCCCGTTGCCGCGCACCAGAATCGAATCCATCTGCCCTACTCCTCGTCCTTGGTTTGCCCGTCCGCGTCTTCGGCGGTCCGAGCCCTTGCCTGTGCTTTCCGCCGCGCCATGTTGGCCTTGAGCGCCGCCTTCAGCCGGTCTTCGCGGCTGGCGGGACGCTCAGGTTTCCGGGCCTTTTCGCGAACGGGCGGGTCCGAGGGGCTGCGCATGAGGATGGCTTCTACCCCAAGGGCGCGGATGGGTCCAGAGACGGTCGGAATTCCCGCCCTTACCCCCTTGCGCGCCGTTTCGATTGCGTCTAATCACCCGCCCACCAGCGGCGCTGCAGTAGCTCAGTGGTAGAGCACTCCCTTGGTAAGGGAGAGGTCGAGAGTTCAATCCTCTCTTGCAGCACCATCTATCCCCTTGATTTTGCGTAAGCATCTGGTCCATCTTGGATTTGTCCCGCCCATTAGTGCAGATGGGTCGTGCAGATGCGTCATGCCATGCCTAGTCCAGAAGTGAACAACGGGAACTGCTACTTCCGCCTCCACGTCCCGAAGGACGTAGCCATGAAGGCCAACGGAACCACTGTTGCTTTCCCGGTCGGCGATGCCATCAGGTATCAAAAGGCCGGCTCAGTGGTCAAAGTCTCATTGCAGACAAAGGTCGCAGCAGAGGCACAACTTGCAGGTGGATGGCCGCGCAGGCCGCGCCCCCGAGGACGGTGATGATCGACGTCGAGGCGGGGCTGCGCCACTGGTTCGAGCGCCCCGCCGGGGATACCTCAAGGCGCACCGCACGGCTTCGACCCTAGCGCCGCCAGATGACCGCGTTCTCGTGGCGCAGAATCAGTTGCTGCATGGATTCGAAGGACTGCACGACAAAACTGGAAAAGGCGGCAGCGGCCGGGTTTGTGGCAAGGCCTGGAACACGCAGGATGCCCAGGTTTCGTTGCGGCTGCGGAATGTCGACCGGAAGGACGGCCAGGCGGTTGTGCTTGCGCTCGGCAAACCAGACGGAAAACGGCAGGATGGCAAGGGCATCTGTCTCGGACATGTAGTTGATCACCGACAGCAGCGACCCGCCCGAGTAGCGGATGTTCAGCTCGACTGAGCCGAGCGAGGACCGGATCGCGAAGAGGTCAGCCAGAAGTGGCGATCCGGGCAGCGGCGCAATCCAGGGATAGTGCCCCAGGTCGCCGGTGGAAACTCGCTTGCTTTGCTGCAACGGATGGCCGACCCGGCAGCAGACCACGTTGCGCGCGGCCAGAATGGCCGTGAAGGAAAGCCCCTCTGGCTCTCCCGACGTTCCCAGAGGCACGATTCCAAGGTCAAGCTGATCCGCGCGCAAACCATTGCCGACCTCGGACAGGTTGCCATAGCTTTGCTGGAAATCAACGTCAGGATACTGGTTCTGGAATGACGCGATGATCCTGCTGATCATTGCATCCATGAAGAAGGGCACACCGCCGACCCGCACCAGTCCGCGTGTCCCGCGCACCAGGCTTTGCACGGCTTCGCTCGCCCGGCGACTTTCCAGGAGGATGCGGTGGCCATGTGTCGCCAGTTGCATCCCGAGTGGTGTGGCCTGCAATGGACGCCGGTTCCGGATGAAGAGCGGTTTGCCGACGCGCGCTTCCAGCTGCGCCAGCGACCGCGACAATGCGGGTTGAGACACGCCCAAGGCGGCAGCGCCCTTGCTGACACTGCCGGCATTGACCACGGCGGACAGCTGGATCAGGTGCACCTCGCTGAGCTTCATAACCGAACGGTATATTAATCTTCCGAAAAGTCATCAACTGGATCGCTTGCTACGCTTAGTCTTGGCTCTGCATCTGGGAGGAGCGCAGGGATGGACGGACAGGGCAGCGCCTCTGAAGGATATGACGTCGCAGCCGAGCTGCGCCGTCGCCTTGCGGCCAGCTCGCCCGACCGGCTGGGGCAAGCCGTCCGGCTGATCATGGAGCATGCTTTCCAGGTGGTTGCCACACTGCATCCTTCGCCGGAGGAGTTGGATGCCTTCGTGCAGTTTCTGACCGATGTCGGCTATGCGACCGACGTGCGGCGGCAGGAATGGGTTCTGCTGGCGGATGTTTTCGGGCTTTCGGTCAGCGTCTTGGGCGGCGATCACTCCGATGTGCCGGATGTCACGCCGGCAACGCTGCCGGGGCCCTTCTATCGCCCGGACGCGCCCAGATTGCCTCTGGGTGCCGACCTTTGCCGGAATGGCTTGGGCAAGAGGCTGGTGGTGCAGGGCCAACTGCTGGATCCGGACCACAAGCCCCTCTCCGGCGCCGACGTCGAGGTCTGGCACGCCAATGCCGAAGGCCGCTACGAAAACCAGGACCCCGACAACCAGCCCGAACACAACCTGCGTGGCCGTTTCACCGCCGATGCCCAGGGCCGCTTCCACTTCCGCACCATCCGTCCCGCAGGCTATGCCCTGCCCGACGATGGCCCCGTGGGCCAGCTGGCCCGCCGCCTTGGCCTCTCGCTCGACCGTCCGGCGCACATCCACTTTGCCGTCACTGCCCCCGGCCACCGCCGCCTGGTCACTGCCATCTTCGACGGCGCCGATCCCGCCATCACCCGCGACGCCCTTTTCGCAGTGAAGCCCGCCCTGATCGGCACGTTCGACCCGTCCCTTACCGTCTCTCTGGTCCTCGACCGGGACCAGCCTTTGCAACCCCCACAGACCGAAGGATGACCCGAATGGCTCTTGTCTCCGGCTACCACCACCTGACCATGAGCACGCATGGCGTGCAGGAAGACTACGACTTCTACACCAGGGCGCTTGGCCTCTATTCGGTGAAACGCACGGTTCTTTTCGACGGCGTCCTGCCCGTCTATCACCTCTACTACGGGTCGAGGCACGGTGACGCTTCGACCATCATCACCACCTTCCCGTTCAAGAAGCCCGGTATCTTTGGTCGCCGCGGCACCAACCAGACCCGCACCATCATGCAGGCGATCCCGGTCGGTGCCGCCGACTTCTGGGTCGACCGGCTGAACAAGCACGGCATCCCCGCGACCAAGGGCGAACGCTTCGGCCTGACCCGCGTGATGTTCGCCCACCCCTGCGGCATCCCGCACGAGCTGGTGGAAAACCCCGACGATCCCCGCAAACCCATTGTGAACGAAGCCCAGGGCATCACCGCCCAGGTCGCGATCAAGGGCATCTACGGCGGCGCGGTTGCCGTCATGGATGCGGGCACGATGGAGGAATTCCTGGACATCGGCATGCAGTTCCGCCGCGAGGGCACCGACGCCAATGGCAGCATGTGGATCGTACCGCAGAACGACGGGCTGCGGTCCGTGATCGAGATCATCACCGACCGCGACAGCCCGCAGGGCACCTGGACGCTGGCGGGCGGCACGGTTCACCACCTTGCCTTCAACACCGGCAACGAGGAGAATCAGATTGCGCTGAAGGCCCGTCTCGAAGGCATGGGCTATACCGATGTTTCGGAACAGAAAGACCGCATGTACTTCAAGTCGATGTACATGCGCTCTCCCGGTGGGGCGATGTTCGAACTCGCCTGGACCGTCCCGGAAGGCTGGGCCAAGGACGAACCCGCCGACGCCATCGGCAAGTCGCTGGTCTTCCCGCCGTGGTTCGCCGACCGCCAGGCCGAGATGGAAGCGGGCCTGGAAGCGGCCAACTTCTGATGCCGGGGGTCGCGGAGATCGTCCCTCTGGGCGTGGCTCCGGCCAAGGCGAAGGTGCTGTGCATCTTCGTCCACGGCCGCGGACAATCGCCCGAAGAGATGGAGGCGGCGGTGATCCGTCGCCTCTGCGCGCCCGACGTCGCCTTTGCGCTCCCCCGGGCCGAGGACAAGAGCTGGTACACCGCCCGCGCCATCGACCCCTTGACCGATGCGACGCGGACCGAACTGTCCGCCTCGCTGCAGGGCCTCGCCTCCGCCATCACCGACCTGCGCGCCAAGGCACCCGGCCTTCCCCTCGTCCTTGCCGGGTTCAGCCAGGGCGCGTGCCTCTCGCTGGAGCACGCCTTCACCGGCCAGGCCACCCCGCAAGCCGTGGCGGCTTTCACCGGCTGCCGCGTCGGCCCGCCCGGCGACGACCGCCCCGCAAACCTGCCTTCCGGCCTTCCCGTCTACCTCTCGGCCGGAAGCGACGACCCGTGGATTCCGATCAAGGCCTTCGCCGAAACCGCCGCGGCACTTGGTCAAGCCGAGGCAAAGCTGCGCTGCGACGTCTTCCCCGGCCGCCCGCACGAAGTCTCCGTCCCCGAGATCGCCCTGCTCGACAGCCTCCTTGCCGACCTCGCCGCTGGTCGCCCCTCCCGGATGGAAGCCCCGCGATGACCCGCCCCTTCACCTTTCCCGGCCTCACCACCCGCGTCGTCTTCGGCCACGGCACACTGGCCCAGGTCCCCGAAGAAGTCGCCCGCCTCGGCCACACCCGCGCCCTCGTCCTTTCCACCCCGCATCAGCAGGCCGAAGCACAGGCCCTTGCCGACAGGCTTGGCGACAGGGCCGCTGGCATCTTTGCCGGTGCGACCATGCACACCCCGGTCGAGGTGACCGAGGCGGCCATTGCCGCCTACCACGCCGCCAGGGCCGATTGCGTCGTCTCCCTCGGCGGCGGCTCGACCACCGGCCTTGGCAAGGCCATCGCCGTCCGCACTGGGGCGGATCAGGTCGTCGTGCCCACCACCTACGCCGGCTCCGAGATGACCGACATCCTCGGCGAAACCGCCGGTGGCGAGAAGACCACCCGCCGCGACCCCGCGATCCGGCCCGAGGTCGTCGTCTACGACGTCGACCTGACCCTGACCCTGCCGGTCGCCCTCACCGTCACGTCGGCGTTGAACGCCATCGCCCATGCGATGGAGGGCTTCTACGCCCCCGACCGCAACCCGGTGACCGAGGCCCTGTCGCGCGAGGCGATGACCGCCTTCCGCGATGCGCTTCCGGTCCTGATCCAGGACCCGAAAGACCCCGATGCCCGCGCCAAGGCACTCTACGCCGCCTGGGGGTGCTCGCTGACCCTTGGCCAGGTGACGATGGCGCTGCACCACAAGCTGGCCCATGTCCTGGGCGGCAGCTTCGGCCTGCCCCATGCCGAGACGCACGCCGTCCTGCTGCCCCACACCACCGCCTACAACGAACCCGCCGTCGGTGATTTGCTGAACCCGATTTCCGACACCTTCGGCCACGGCCGCGCCGGGAAAGGCCTCTGGCACTTCGCCAGATCGGTCAGCGCGCCGATGCGCCTCGCCGACCTTGGCCTGACCGACCGGGACCTCGACCGCGCGACCGACATCGCGACGAAGAACCCCTACGCCAATCCGCGCCCCGTCACCCGCGACGGCATCCGACAGCTGCTGCAACAGGCTTTCGACGGGGACTGCCCCGCCTGAACCCACCACGAAAAGGGAGGAACGACCATGATCACCAGACGCAAGCTTCTGAAATCCGGCGCGGCCACCGGCCTTGCCCTCGCCACGCCCGGCCTCTTCGCCCCCGCGATCGCACAAGGGGCAAAGATCCGCATCGGGTATGTCAGCCCGCAGTCCGGCCCGCTGGCAGGCTTCGCCGAAAGCGATGCCTACAACATCGAGGCCTTCCTCGGCACGCAAGTCGGCCAGAACTTCGAGGTCATCGTCAAGGACAGCCAGTCCGACCCGAACCGCGCCGCCGCCGTCGCCAAGGAACTGATCGTCGATGACGAGATCAACCTGATGATCGTCGCCTCCACGCCCGAGACGACGAACCCCGTCGCCACCACCTGCGAGGCCGAGGGGATGCCCGTCATCTCGACCAAGGCTCCCTGGCAGCCCTGGTTCATCGGCCAGCAAGGCAACCCCGGCGACCCGGTGTCGTGGAAGCCGTTCAACTACGCCTTCCACTATTTCTGGGGCCTCGAAGACGTCATCGCCGTCTTCCTGAACATGTGGAACCAGGTCGAGACCAACAGGCAGGTCGGCGGGCTCTTCCCCAATGACGGCGACGGCAACGCCTGGGGCGACCCGAACGTCGGCGTCGGCCCAGGCTTTGCGGCGCAGGGCTACACCCTGCACGACCCCGGCCGCTACCAGAACCTGAACGACGACTTCACCGCCCAGATCAACGCCTTCAAGGCCGCAAATGCCGAGATCGTCACCGGAGTCGTCATCCCGCCCGACTTCACCACCTTCCGCAACCAGGCGCTGCAGCAGGGCTTCACCCCGAAGATCATCACGGTGGCAAAGGCCATCCTCTTCCCGCAGTCGGTGGAGGCACTGGGCGAGGCCGGCCACAACCTGTCGTCCGAGGTCTGGTGGTCGAACACCCACCCGTTCAAGTCCTCGCTGACCGGCCAGTCCGCCGCCGACCTCGCGGCCGACTTCACCGCGAAGACCAGCCGCCCCTGGACCCAGCCGATCGGCTTTGTCCATTCGCTCTTCGAGGTGGCCTCGAACGTGATGGGCCGCGTCTCGGACGTGACCGATGCCGATGCCGTCGCCGCCGCCATCGCCGCCACCGACCTTGACACGATGGTCGGCAAGATCGCCTGGAACGGTGAAGGCGTGCCCGACTTCGCCAAGACCAACGTCACCAAGACGCCGCTTGTCGGCGGCCAGTGGCGGCGGAAAGAGGACGGCACCTTCGACCTTGTCATCGTCGACAACCAGACCGCCCCCGCCATTCCGACCGGCGGCACGATGGAGGCGCTGGCCTGACGCCAGCCCAGTGAACCGCGCACGCCCCGGGCTTGACCCGGGGCCTCACCCAGGAATCCGTCGTGACCGCTCTCGAACTGACCAACGTCTCGAAAAGCTTCGGCGCCCTCCAGGTGACCGACGACGTCAGCTTTTCCGTCCCCAGGGGGCAGGCGCTCGGGATCATCGGCCCGAACGGCGCCGGGAAATCCACGCTCTTCAACCTGATCACCGGCAACATCCTGCCTGACGCCGGAGCCATCACCCTGCTCGGCCGCGACGTGACCCGCAGCCCGGCAATGGACCGCGTCCGCATGGGTGTGGGGCGCAGCTTCCAGATCCCCCAGCCCTTCGAAGGCCTCACCAGCTTCGAAAACCTCCTCGCCGCCGCCGCTTACGGCCAGAACAAGCGCGAGGCCGAGGTCGCGGACCAATGCGTCGCGATCCTCCGCGACACCGAGCTGCTGCCGAAGGCGAACCAGTTGGCCGGAACCCTCTCCCTGCTGGACCGCAAGCGCCTCGAACTCGCCCGCGCGATGGCCACGGGGCCCGAACTCCTCCTCCTCGACGAAATCGCGGGCGGCCTGACCGAAGGCGAATGCCAGGCCCTCGTCGCCACCATCAAGGGCCTCCACGGCAGGGGCGTCACGATCATCTGGATCGAACACGTCCTCCACGCGCTGAATTCCGTCGTCGAACGCCTCCTCGTGCTCGACTTTGGCCGCGTCATCGGCATCGGCGAGCCCGAAACCATAATGGCCTCCAGGGAAGTCCGCGAAATCTATCTGGGGATGGATGTCTGATGTCCCATCTCCTCTCCACCCACGGCCTCACCGCCCAATACGGCCAGTTCAAGGCCCTCTTCGGCGTCGACCTTCACATCGACCCCGGCGAATGTGTCGCGATCATCGGCGCGAACGGCGCGGGCAAGTCCACCTTGATGCGCTCCATCACCGGGGTCCTCAAAAGCGCCCCCGAGATGATCCTGCACAATGGCACCCCCATCGGCGCGCTGCCCGCAGACCAGATCCTGCAACGAGGGCTGGCCATGGTCCCCGAGGGCCGCAGACTCTTCCCCTCGCTCAGCGTCGAGGAAAATCTGCTGATCGGCGGGCAAATCCGCAAGGGCTCCGGCCGCTGGTCGCTGGATGAAATCTACGCCCTCTTCCCGATCCTCAAGGAACGCCGCCATTCCCCCGGCACGGCGCTTTCCGGCGGGCAGCAGCAGATGGTCGCCATCGGCCGTGCGTTGATGTCCAACCCCGAGCTTCTGCTCTGCGACGAGATCAGCCTCGGCCTCGCCCCCGTCGTCATCCGCGACATCTACGCCGCCCTTCCCACAATTCGCGCCACCGGAGCCGCCGTCATCATCGTCGAGCAGGACATCGCCCGCGCCCTCATCGTCGCCGACCGCATCTACTGCATGATGGAGGGCCGCGTGACCCTGACCGCCCCGGCCAAGGACGTCAGCCGCGAGGCGATCCACGCCGCCTATTTCGGGGCCGCCGCATGACCCCCGGACTTTCTCTTCTCCAAATATCCTCGGGGGGTTCGGGGGGCGAAGCGCCCCCGATCTGCCCAAGCCGTTGCGCAGTCTTCGCGCAAAAGGCGAGACAAAAGGCGCGCGCGTCAGCGCTCAATTCAACAGCCGTCGACAAGGACGCAACGCATGATCTGGCTTGACGTCCTCGTCCAGGGCATCCTTCTCGGCGGGCTTTACGCCCTTTTCGCCGCCGGGCTCAGCCTTGTCTTCGGCATCATGCGGCTGGTGAATCTCGCCCACGGCGACCTGATCGTCTTTGCGGCCTTCCTGATCCTCGTCGTTGTCCAGACGTTCGGCTTCAACCCCTTTCTCTCAGCCCTGATCGCCGCTCCCGCGATGTTCGCCTTCGGCCGGGCGCTGCAGCGCTTCGTCCTCAACCGGGTGCTCGGAAAGGACATCCTGCCCCCGCTCCTCGTCACCTTCGGCCTTTCGGTCGCCCTGCAGAACGGGATGCTCGAAGTCTTCTCCGCCGACAGCCAGCGCCTTGCCGCAGGCCCCCTGGAAAGCGCGTCGATCGACCTTGGGCCGGTCACTGTCGGGACCATGCCGCTTCTCACCTTCGCCTCTGCCGTCCTGGTGATCTTCGCCTTGAACCGGATCTTCTACACCACCGCTCTGGGCCGCGCCTTTCGTGCCGTGTCCGATGATCCCACCACCGCCAGCCTGATGGGCATCAACCCGAAATCGGTCTTTGCCATCGCCACCGGCCTTGCCATGGTCATCGTCACCATTGCCGCGCTCTACCTTGGAATGCGGTCGAACTTCGACCCCTCGATCGGCCCCGCGCGCCTGCTCTATGCCTTTCAGGCCGTGATCATCGGCGGCCTCGGGTCGCTCTGGGGCACCCTGGCTGGCGGAGCGATCATCGGTGTCGCCCAGACCGTCGGCGCGCAACTGAACCCCGAATGGCAGATCCTTGCAGGGCACATCGCCTTCCTCGTCGTCCTCCTCCTGCGCCCGCGTGGCCTTTTCCCCAGGGCGGTGGACTGATGGCCCACAGGATCACCACCCGCACCCGCGCCAGCAGCATTGCCGGGATCATCGCTGTCGCCCTGATCGCCGTCGGCCTGATCCTGCCCGCCTTCGTCTCGCGCAGCCTGATCCAGGACCTGTTCTTCATCCTGACGATGCTCACTCTCGCCCAGCTCTGGAACCTCATCGCGGGCTTCGGCGGCATGGTCAGCGTGGGCCAGCAGGCTTTTGTCGGGATCGGAGCCTACGCGATGTTCGCGGGCGTCATCCTCTGGGGATGGGACCCGATCCCCGCCATCCTGCTCGGGGGGGTTGCCGCCTTCCTCCTGGCCATCCCGATGGCCTTCTTCGCCTTCCGCCTGGCCGGGGCCTATTTCGCCATCGGCACCTGGGTCATCGCCGAAGTCACCCGCCTTGTGGTCGCCCAGTGGAAGACCCTCGGCGGCGGCACCGGGACCAGCCTGCCCCGCGAAGCCACCGCCGACATCATCGGGGTCGAGACCATCGCCCGCCTCTTCGGCCTGCGCGATGCCGCCGCCCGCGATGTCCTCGCTTACTGGCTCGCCCTTGCCCTCGCCGTAGCCACCCTGGCCACGATCTACGCGCTTTTGAGGTCGCGCACCGGCCTGGCGCTGGCCGCCGTCCGCGACAACGACAACGCCGCGAGGTCGGTCGGCGTCGATGCAGCGCGCGTCAAATGGCTGGTCTTCCTCGCGGCCGCCACCATGACCGGCCTCGTCGGCGCCCTCATCTACGTCCAGACCGCCCGCATCAGCCCCGACGCGGCCTTCTCTGTCACCAACTGGACCGCCTACGTGATCTTCATCGCCGTCATCGGCGGCATCGGGCGGCTCGAAGGCCCGATCCTCGGCGTCCTCGTCTTCTGGGGTCTTCAGACTGCCTTCGCCGACTACGGCAGCTGGTATCTCCTGGCCCTCGGCCTCCTTGCCATCGCCACCATGCTTTTCGCACCCCGCGGCCTCTGGGGCCTGATCCACGACCGCACCGGCATCGCCCTCTTCCCCGTCCAACGCCGCCTTATAGGAGCCAAAGATGGCTGACATCACCACCGACGTTCTCATCATCGGCACCGGCCCCGCCGGGTCCGCCACCGCCGCACTCCTGGCCTCCTCCGGCGTCGAGACTCTGGTGGTGAACCGCTACCGCTGGCTCGCCAACACGCCCCGCGCCCACATCACCAACCAGCGCACGATGGAGGTCCTCCGCGATCTCGGCCCCGAGGTCGAAGCCGAGGCGATGCTGCACGCAGCCCCGCAACACCTGATGGGCAACAACGTCTTCTGCGTGTCGCTGGCTGGCGAGGAGCTGGGCCGGATGCAATCCTGGGGCACCAGCCCCGAGTCCAAGGCCCGCCACCTGCGCGCAAGCCCCTGCGAGATGAACGACCTGCCCCAGACCTTCATGGAGCCGATCCTGTTCAAGACCGCCTGCTCGCGTGGCGCGCAACCCCGGATGAGCACGGAATACCTGTCCCACGTCCAGGATGCCGAGGGCGTGACCACCACCTGCCGCGACCGCCTGACCGGCCGCGACCTGACGATCCGCTCGAAATACCTTGTCGGAGCCGATGGCGGGAACTCTCTTGTGGCCGAACACGCGGGGCTTCCGTTCGAAGGCAAGATGGGTGTCGGCGGGTCGATGAACATCCTCTTCCGCGCCGACCTGTCGCGTTACGTCGCGCACCGGCCAAGCGTTCTCTACTGGGTCATGCAGCCCGGCGCCGACGTCGGCGGCATCGGCATGGGCCTTGTCCGCATGGTCCGCCCCTGGAACGAATGGCTGATCGTCTGGGGCTATGACATCAACCAGCCCGCCCCCGTGGTGGACGCGGCGATGGCAACGCAAGTCGCGCGCCAGCTGGTCGGTGTCCCGGACCTTGAGATCGACCTCATTTCGGCCAACACCTGGACGGTGAACAACTGCTTCGCCACCCGGATGCAGAAGGACCGCGTGTTCATCATGGGCGACGCGGCGCACCGGCACCCGCCCTCGAACGGGCTTGGCTCCAACACCTCGATCCAGGACGGCTTCAACCTGGCCTGGAAACTCGCCGCAGTCGTGAAGGGCCAGGCCACGCCCAGACTTCTCGACAGCTATTCCACCGAACGCGCGCCGATCGCCCGCCAGATCGTCACCCGCGCCAACCAGTCCATTGCCGAATTCGGACCGATCTTCGAAGCCCTCGGCATGGACGGCGGGGTCGATCACGACCGGATCGAGGCCTCCATGGCCGCGCGATGCGACGCCACCCCCGCGGGCGAAGCGCAGCGTGAGGCGTTGCGAAAGGCCATCGACTTCAAGTGCTATGAATTCGACTGCCACGGGGTCGAGATGAACCAGCGCTACGCCTCGGGGGCCGTGGTCAGCGACGGCACGACCGCTCCCGTGGGTGAGAACATGGAGCTTTACTACCACCCCACCACGACCCCCGGCGCGCGTCTGCCCCACGCCTGGGTCTATGACCGTCACGGCGGCAAACACTCCACCCTCGACCTCTGCGGCAAGGGCAGGTTCACCCTGATCACCGGGATCGGCGGCGAAGCCTGGGTCAAGGCCGCCGAAGTCGCCGCCAGGTCCCTGAACCTGCCACTTCGCACCGTGACCATCGGCCCGCGCGCCGACTATGAAGACCACGTCGGCGACTGGCACAAGGTCCGCGACATCCGCGATGGCGGCTGCCTGCTTGTCCGACCCGACCAGCACGTCGCCTGGCGCAGCCGAACCGCCTCCGCCACGGCCGAGGCCGACCTTCTCCGCACCCTCCGCGCAATCCTGGGGCACTGACATGACCACCGAACAAGGGTTCTTCACCGAGGCCACCTCTGCCGAGGTCGTCATCTCCCGCAACGCCAAGGCCCGGAACCAGCGCCTCGCCGAGGTCATGGCCATCCTCACCCGCCACCTCCACGCTGCCGTGAAGGAGATCGAGCCGACCGAGGCCGAATGGTTCGAAGCGATCAAGTTCCTCACCGCCACCGGGCACATGTGCACCGACTGGCGGCAGGAGTTCATCTTGCTGTCCGACGTCACCGGCGTCTCGATGCTGGTGGACGCGATCAACAACCGCAAACCGTCCGGTGCGTCCGAGTCCACCGTCCTCGGCCCGTTCCACGTCGCCGACGCGCCGGAATTGCCGATGGGCAGCGACATCTGTCTGGACCGGAAGGGCGAGCCGATGCTGGTCCGCGGGACCATCCGCTCAACCGATGGCACGCCCCTTGCCAATGCCAGGATCGACGTCTGGCAGGCCAATGACGAAGGCTTCTACGACGTCCAGCAAAAGGGCATCCAGCCCGATTTCAACCTGCGCGGCGTGTTTCGCACCGGGCCGGACGGCAGCTACTGGTTCAAGGGTGTCAAGCCCAGGTTCTACCCGATCCCCGACGACGGTCCGGTTGGTCAACTGCTGAAAGCCCTCGGTCGCCATCCCTTCCGGCCCGCCCACCTGCACTACATCATCGAGGCCCCTGCCCACGCCCGCCTTGTGACCCATATCTTCGACCCGGACGATCCCTACATCCGCTCCGACGCCGTCTTCGGCGTGAAGGAAAGCCTGCTGGCCACCTTCCGCAAGATCACCGATCCGGCAGAGATCGCCAAGGCAGGATTCGACAAGCCGTTCTTCCTGGTGGACCACGACTTCATCCTTGCGCCGGCGTGAAACCCGGCTTCATCTGCATCGCCATCACCGGCTCGTTTCCGAAAGGGGCCGACATGCTTGCACCGGGCACAAGGACGACGGGCGTCTCGGCAAGCCTGCCCGCGCCACTGGTCGAAGCGCCCGGCGGCAGGGTCCTCGGCCGCGGCCTGGCGCTTGCAGCCCAACCCCGTTCCGGGTGAACAACCTCTCGGGACTTCACAGCTCAGCTGTAAAGCTTCTGGGCCTCCGCATAGGTCAGGACCGCCTTGCCCGGCTGCAAGTCCTTGGGCCGCTTGGCCTCCTTTCGGGACTTCCAGCGGTCCTGGATCGCCAGGCCGATCAGCCCGGCGGCAAGTGCGGTCGAGGCTGAGGTGCCGGAGAACTGGCAGTAAAGCGAGCCGATGTCGAAATGCGGACCCTTTCCGCTGGGACGGTAGCGGAAGGGCGAGGGGTTGTAGCCATAAGGCCCGGGCGCATCCAGCGCGATCAGCCCTTCCGCGGGGCGATCCACGATGTGCCCTTCCATTGTCGGATCCTCGGCAGGCTGGACGATCATCGGATCGACCGCCTTCCACGGGTCGCGGATGACGCCCTTGCTGGAATAGGCTTCCGACCAGCTGCTCAGGGTGCGCAGGACGCGATCATTCGTCTTCGGATCCGGCGCATAGGCCAGCACGTTCCCGGCTGTGTCGCAGGCGGTGACCGCGATGGGGCCATCCGGTTCGACCGACAGGCAGGCCGGATAGGCAAGGTCGATGTCGCCGGAATTGCCCGCCGCACACAGCACCAAGCTGTCCCTGCACAGCGCGAGCAGCGCCTTGTCGACCTTGGCCCAGCGCGACTTGCGGTGCCGGTGATCCTCCCAGGCCGCGGCGATGACCACGATGTCGGGCCGGATCAGCCGGGCATATTGCAGGGCGGCCAGCACCATGTCGGGATCGGGCGACGCAGAGGTGGTGATCGGGATGATGGTGCAGAACGGATTGACCCCGGCATAGGGCAGCGGCAGCGCGTGATTGTCCGAGGGTTCTTCCGGCTCGCCCAGGAATGTCGGCTTGCGGAGATCAACGGTTGCGGGCCTGGCGCCGATCAGGCCGGCAATCGCCGTGCCGTGCGCCCCGAAAGACCGGGGCCTGCAATAGGGGCGGTCGTCGTTCTTCGCGGTTTCCTTCTCGATTGTCCGCTTTGCGTCCTCGACGCCTTCCCCGGTCCATTCACTCAGGTCTGCGACAAGCCTTTCGCGAGCCGCCCGGATCGGCCCGTCGTCGGTCGGCACGACGAAGACGCCCTCGTCATGGATCGAGAAATCCCGCATCAGCGCCAGGTCGATCGCGCCCTCCAGGTTGGGGTGGTCATGGGCGACCGGCGTGTCGATCACGGCCACCCGCACGCCGAGGTCAGGTTGGTGGCTGGCCCAGGCGCCGCCAAAGTTCGTCAGGTCATCGACCACGCCCAGCGCCTTCAGATGCCACAGCGCGTGAAAGGCGGGACGCAGGCCCTTGCCCAGCGGATGTTTGTCGGCCCCCGTCGTGAAGGTTTCGATGCCGGTAAGTTCGGGCGGCAGTTCGGGCGGCAGTTCGGTCGGCAGTTCGGTCATCGCCTTCTCCCTCCTCAATACCATTCCGCGCGGACGGCGGCCAACTGGTCGTCCAGCACCGCCTCGATCACGGGTATCGCCATCCGGGCAAGCTTGCGGCCTGCGATGGTGTCGCTTTGGACGTGAAGCCCGGCCCATTCGCGGTTCTCGGCCACCTCTTCGGCGGCGCGGAACAGGGCCGGGATGCCGGGATGCTCGGGCACGGTGCGGGCGAAGATCTCGGCGATCAGCCAGGATTGCAGCGCGTGGTTCGACGGATAGGACGAATGCCCCGGCACCGGCAGGAAGGGCCTGAGGTCCGGCTCCAGCACCGGAGGTCGGACGGCCATGAACCGTGCCTTGTAGTGCTGCCCGATGGCCCCTCCCAGCGAGACGATCAACTGAAACAGCATCGCAGTGGCGCCATAGGGCGCGCTGACGTCCGCGCCAAGCGGCTGCATGTAGGCGGTCAGGTCATTGCCCGCCTCCAGCACGATGCGGCGGCGGCGGTCGGCGCAGTCGGGGGCCAGCAGCCTTTCCTGCAGGACAAGAAGCCGCTTCGTCTCGCCCAGCCGGTCGCCATCGGGCGGCGGGGGCGGCAACGGCAAGCGGTCCCAGCGAAACGCGTCCCGGCAGCGATGCAGCAGGGCGTGGTGCTTCCAGGGCAGATCGATCTCGGGCCAGGAATATTCGGTCGAACCGATGCCCTGCATTTCGCGCGCGCCCATCGTGCCTTTCTTGTGCAGGCCTTTGTGCAAGCCCTTGTGCAGCCCCTTGTGCAGGCCCTTGTGCAGCCCCTTGTGCAGGGCGCCCGAGACGCTAAGCGCCAGGGCCGATCTGCTTGACAGGAACTTTTCGATCATGGCGGCGGCCAGCAGAAGCTGCGCGCGAAGCGGGTCGTCCAGGGCCAGATCCGTGCGATCCCTCAACAGCAGAAAAGTCTTGAACGCGGCCTCGAGCCTCCGTTTTGCTTCCCCGCGGTCCTCGACCCTGATGATCGCATTGTCGATCACCAGCGCCGATCCCGACAGCAGCTCTTGGATTTCATCAGCCTGCATTTCCCCGATCTCCCCCTACCCGTTTCAAAGCAGCTCGACCCGACGAAGGCTTTGCACCGCTGACTTGGCCAGGTGCACCGGCATCCGCTTGACAAAGGCGTCGGCCCAAAGCGACAGGTCATATCCCGGGCGCAGCACGCGGATCCGCGCCAGCATCCGCGCCGCGTCCTCGGAGCGGTCGGACAAGGCAAGACCGATCATCGAATAGCGCAATGCCGCCAGGTAGCGCGGTTTGCGGAACATCGACTGGTTGGCGAAATACAGCGACTGGCGCAGATCCCCCCGCATCAGGTGGATCATCGCGCCGGTGACGTCGTAAGTATAGCGCCACGGGCTGTTCTGCCCGACCAGGTTCAACCTGCGCCAGGCCGCCTCGGCCCCGTCAAGATCGCCCCGGACCAGATGGATCACCGCCAGATGGTCAAGGTTCAGCGCAAAATTCGGCGCAAGGCGGCCGGCATTCTCGATCAGGTGGAAGGCAAGGTCATTCTCGGCCCGCAGCATGTGCAGCGCATAGCCCAGCAGGCTTTGACAGACCGGCAGCATCGGATCGGCATTGGAAAGGTCGGCCAGAATGCTCAGCAGCCGCTCGGTGTCGATTTCGGTCGAGGCGCCCAGTTGCTCGTTCACCCGGAAGACCTGGGCAAACAGCTGAAGGCACTCCAGCACCGGATGCCCGCCGTCCGCCACCATGCGCCGAAGCTGGGCTTCGGCGCGGTCAAGCTCGTCGGGGTCGAGTGAAAAGAACGCGGCCAGCGCGGTGAACGGGAACAGATCAGGCGCCCCGGCAGGCGGCGGATGCAGGCGCATGCAGTCGACGATGCTTTCGCCCAGACGCCAGGCGGTTGCCTCCTGGTCCAGGTCCTGTTCCGCAATGGGCTGCGACAGCCACAGCAGCTTGCGGCTGTGCGCCTCCAGCAGCCGAAAGCGCAACCGGACCCCGGTGCCGACCTGCTGCATCTGGGACTGCAACAGATGCGTCGGCCCCTGCGCGGTGGTGACGGGCAAGGGCACCGAGCGGGCGCAGGGATCGCGGAAGTCGTGCACGTCCAGCAAGGTGAAGACCTTCAGGAACTGCGTGATCTGGTCGATGGTCGCCGCGACCCGACCCAGCGCCGCACCGTCTGGGGGGCCTGCGCAGATCGTGGGCAAAAGGCCAAGCGCCAGCCGCAGGGGCCGGTCGGAGCGTGGCGCGGCGATGATCCTGGTGTAAGCCGCGACGGCTGAGGAGACGGGCGCCCCATTGCGCGGGGGCGCGCGCGGAGAGACCGGTGGGGCCGCTCTGTCGCCGCCATCGCTCAGGCTGCGGGATTGCCGCAGGCTGCGCAGCCAGTCCTCGAAGCCGTCGCAATCGGCCAAAGCCAGGTCCAGCCCTTCCAGCAGGTCCGGCCCCTCCGGCCCGCTGTTCGCGCCGGTGTCGGCCGCAATGACGCCGGGCCTTAGCGACACCATCTGGCGGTCGGCCTGCACCACGTGCGGCCCCAGGGGCATCAGGTCCTGGCGCAGCTGATAAAGTGCCGTGCGAAGATTGGCGGCCGCATGGGCCGAATCCGCCGAGCCCCAGAACATGCCTTGCAGGCTTTTGCGTGCCTTCATCTGCCGTGGCGCCAGGATCAGCACCGCCAGCAGCGCCTGGCGCAACGGACTTGTTGGAGTAATGTCCCGCGCATCGTCAGTCCTGACGCGGAATGGTCCTGCAAGGATCGCCGTGGCCTTTGGCAACTCTGCTCCCTTGTCTGCGGCAAATGATGACTGGACACCCTCCTGTTCACGGGAAAGTGTGAACACTTGTCCGCTTTCGGGCAAGCTTTTCCTGAGTTCCCGCCCGCGCAGGGGATTCGGGGCAAGACCCGGCATCGGCAGGGTCCCGGCGGCAGGTGCGGGTTTGGCAGCGTCCAGCATGGCTAGAACCGCTTGACCAGATTGAGACCCACATCGGTCGTCCAGCTGTCATGCAGCGGAATGTTGCTGTCCTGGCGAGTGCGGGTGACAGTCAGCTCGGGCACCAGTCCCTGCCAATCCAGCTTGTCATGCCGCAAGGTGAGTTTCAGGCTGGACACCTTGTCCTTGCGCGCCACGTCAAAGCCGGGATAGAGCCCGTCATAACGGTCAAGGCTGGTTGCCACGGCAATGCCAAGTCCGACCGGGCCACGGCGCAGATGCACGCCAAGCTCGATCCCCAGTTCAAGATGCGACAGGTGATCCGCCACCGCCGTTTCCCGTTCGACCGGAAGCTGCAGATGGAACGTGGTGTCGCGGTTTGCCGCCCAGCGCAGACCGATCTGGGCCCGCGTCAGGGTGCCGTCGCGAAAGGCGGTCTGCGGAAAGCGCTGCCGAAGCACTTCGGCCGAAAGGCTCAGCCGGGTCGTCTTGCCGGTCGGGACCGCGGTTTCGAACCCCAGCCCCGCCTGCCTGCGCACCTGCTCGCCGCCCTGGAACAGGATCGCGGTTCTGGGACCAAAGGACAGCCCGCCCCAGCTTGCCTTGTGTGCAAAGGCCAGACGCGCCCCGACTTCGGTCTCGTCGGCCTTGGCGTCGGTGTCATAGACCCGTCGGTCGGCCGAGCCGGACAGCGTAAGCTGCCAGCCCGGGCCAAGGTCCCAGCTTTGCCACGCGACCACACCCAGGCTCAGGCCCGTGCCCCCCGCCTGGCGCGAGCCCGGGTCCAGCCGGAAGGGCAGGCCTCCGATCAGGATGGTGTCGGTCTTCGGCCCGCCCGTCAGGTTGCTGGAGGGCAGCAGGGCGAACCGCAACTGCACGCCCGATTTGTCCTGCTGGTCCCGCGCGCCCGCCTTCCGCGCCAACCTTGCCCGCAGCCCGGCATCCTTGGTGGTCTCGGCCAGCCGCCGCGCCTCGTGCCGGGCCCTGGGATCGCCCAGCTTGTCCAGCACGATGACCAGTTGGATCCGCGACGGCTCGAAGCCGGGGGACCTGGCCAGGATCGCGCGGAAGATCGTCTCTGCCGCCCGCAGGTCGCCCCGGCGCATCGCAAGCAGGCCTTCCAGATGCGCGCGGTGGATGGCCGCGTCGGGCTTGCCGGCGACCTCGGCCTCCAGCGCCGCCCGGGCCGCGGTGGCGTCCCCGCGCTGCAAGGCCATCTCAAGTGTCTCCGCCTGGGCCAAGTCAGCCCGAGCCAGACCCGCGACCAGCAGTGCGACCACGCCGGCAGTCCGGACCAGTCGGTTCAATCGACGCAGAAGTTTCATGACAGCCCCCAAGATTTGCGCAGGTGGTGCGGGAGTGACTTGGGGACACACCCGCACCGGGCCACCGCAACGTTCAGACCGGCAAGGCCAGAGCGGTGGCCGTTCCTTGCCTTTCCCCAAGATTTTCCAGGTTCAGGGCTAGTCCCGCCACGCCCGCCAATGGCCGAAGCCAAGATAGGCCTGGCCATCCTCGGCCCCGGTGCCGGTGACGTTGATGCCGCCCCCGACTTCCTCGCCGGTCGGTCCGAAGAAGGTGCCCGAGTAGCTCGAACCCGCGTCGATGGTGCCGACTGCCGCGTTGAAGCCCGCATCCGCCGTGATCGCGCCGGTAAAGCCGTTGCCGGTGATCGCCGCCTCTTCCATCGTCAGCGCGCCGTCGAACGGAACCCATGTGCGGGTCGGGTCCTCAAGGTTGGGCAGGCGGCCCGCCATGTTCGTCACCAGGCCCGAAACGGTACCGGCACCGAAATTGGCAACCATCGTCACGTCGCCCCGCGCCTCCGAGACATCGGCGTTCCAGTCGTCGAACCCGGTCGTCGGCGCGACCCGGATGCGGGCGTAACCGTCGTAGGTCGCCGTGGGCAGGGCTTGAAGGTCCGCCTCGGCGGTTTCGGTCCCCACCACCAGGAAGCCATTGAGGCCGGTCCCGTCTTCGCTGTCAGAGTAATAGTCGAACACCAGGCTGTAGCGGCCCGCCGCCGGGTCGAGGGCGTCGGCGATGTTTTCGCCATCCCAGGACCATATCCCCGCCGTGCCGTCGGGCAGCTGGAAGCCGTTGCCGTCCTCGGTCAGGTCCGAGGCGATGAAACGGATCGTCTGGCCGCCGATGATCAGGTCCAGCCCGCCCTCGTCATTCAGCATGACGCTGGCGGTGGAATCCTCCGACAGTTCCGCCGTCTCGGCATCGAAGCTCCGCGTCCAGCCCGACGAGGCGCGCTGCGACGCCCGCAACTCGGCGCCGTCCTCCAGCGCTTCGGCAGCGTTCCCCGCATCCACGGCAAGAACCCTGTCCGCATCCGAGTTGCCCGAGCGGGACACCACGCCCGAGCTTCCGCTGCCGCTGCCGCCGCCACAGGCTGCGATGATCGTCGTGCCAAGCAGCATGGCACTGATGGTGTGAATGTTCTTCACGGTCTTACCCCACTTTCTGAAGGTCCCAAGATCTGACCGATGATTCGCCGGTCATCGACGACACTCGCCGCTTACCGTCAGCGCATCGTCAGCGCGGCCAAGTGGCCTGTGGGTCACGCGCGGGCCGTGCGATCTCAGCGCGCCAAGGGTCAGGATGCGGGGGCCATCGGGCCTGTCACACCCGATCATTCCTGCAAGACCCGCTGGCGGCCGTCCGGCTGGCAAGGTCTGCGCCATCACGGATGCCACGCAGGGTCGGAGCGCGATTGCAGGCGGGATGCCGGTGCCGGACGGCCCGATGCGTCTGTCCTAGGCGCTGGGTGCGGCTGCCGGCTGCGGCGTCTCCAGGGTGGATTCCATCCATTTCAGCAGCTTCGCCAGCGCCCGGCTGGGCGTCCTGACCTGGGGCCAGACCAGGTGATAGGCCCCGTCGACCTCGGTGTAGCCGGCCACCACCGGGCGCAGGCGGCCCGACCGAAACTCGGCCTCGGCCAGGAAGGCGGGCAGCAGCGCCACGCCGAAGCCCAGCGCCGCCGCCTCGGCCATCTGGCTGAACTGGTCGAACAGCATCCCGCGCAAGTGGCCCGCCGGACAGCCCTGCCGGGCGAACCAGTCCTCCCAGGCGCCGGGGCGGCTTTCCAGATGCAGAAGCGGCAGCGTCAGCAGGTCCTGCGGCACCAGCGGCCCCGCTCCCGCCAGCCCCGGCGCGCAGGCCGGGATCACCCGCTCGCGGGCCAGTTCCAGGCCATGCACCCCCGGCCAGTCCGCGCCGCCGAAGTGGATCGCCGCATCGAACGGCTGACGGGTGAAGTCAAAGGGCGACAGCCGCGTGCCGAAGTTCAGCGTGATGTCCGGGTTGTCCTCGGCAAAGCGCCGCAGGCGCGGCAGCAGCCAATGCGTCCCGAAGGCCGGCAGGACCGCGATGTTCAGGCTCGACTGCTCGCCCGCCGCCCTGATCTTCAGGCTCGCCCGCGCCAGGTCCTGCAGGTAGTCCCGGATCGACGCCGCATAATCCGCCCCCGCCGTGGTCAGCGCCAGGCCCTTGCCCTCGCGCCGCAACAGCGTGACGCCGATCTGGTCCTGCAACGCCTTCAGCTGCCGACTGACCGCCGAATGGGTCAGCGCCAGCTCTTCCGCCGCCGCCGTGGCACTGCCCAACCGCTCCACCGCCTCCAGCGCCAGGAGCGAACTGATCGAGGGCAGAAACCGGCGTGGCGCGATCATGTGAGTTTTTCTCCAGTGTAGTGACCAAGTTGTCGCTCTTTTTTGGGCGCATTGCCAGATAGACTGGAGGCGGTGTCGAAATCCAGGACTCGTCCATGCCTCTGTCCGTCTGTGTTCCTCGTCGTCAGCCGTCCCTGCTGCGGCCTCACGGGGAGGACCGCTGATGGACCGTTGCGACATCGTCCACGAGAACTTCCTGCGCCGCGTCGCCGCCCGCGACCTGCCGCCGGGCCGCGCGCCCCAAGGCCCCCTGCCCGCGACGCTGGCCGTCTCGCTCTACCGTTCCGGCTGCCTCAGCCGCGCGCTCGACCGGCAAAGCCGCGCCATGCAGCGGGCGGGCCAGGGCTTCTACACCATCGGCTCTTCGGGGCATGAGGGCCTTGCCGCCGTCGCCGCCGCCCTGCGCCCCACCGACATCGCCTTTCTCCACTACCGCGACGCGGCCTTCCAGATCGCCAGGGCGGATCAGGTCCCCGGCCAGACCATCACTCGCGACCTGCTGCTGTCCTTTGCCTCGTCGTCCGAGGACCCGATCTCGGGCGGTCGGCACAAGGTCCTGGGCAGCCGTGCGCTGATGATCCCGCCGCAGACCTCGACCATCGCCAGCCACCTGCCCAAGGCCGTCGGTGCCGCCTACGCCATCGCCGCCGCCCGCCGCCACCGCCCGGACCACGCGATCTTGCCGGGCGACGCCATCGCCTATTGCAGCTTCGGCGACGCCAGCGCGAACCACTCCACCGCGCAAGGCGCCTTCAACGCCGCGCAGTGGACCAGCTACCAGTCCGTGCCCCTGCCCCTCCTCTTCTGTTGCGAGGACAACGGCATCGGCATCTCCACCAAGACACCCACCGGCTGGATCGCCGCCACCTTCGCCAACCGCCCCGGCCTGAAATACTTCGCCTGCGACGGCCTCGACCTCTACGACACCTACGCCACCGCCCTTGCTGCCGCCGACTACGTCCGCACCCGCAAGAAACCCGCCTTCCTGCATGTCCGCACCATCCGGCTTTACGGCCACGCCGGGGCCGACATGCCCACCACCTACCTCCCCCGCGAGGAAGTGGAGGCCGAAGAGGCGAACGACCCCCTGCTCCACTCTGTCCGCCTGCTGGACCAGGCTGGCGCGCTGACCCCCGACCAGGCGCTGGCGATCTACACCCAGACCGCCGACCGCGTCGCCCGCGTCGCCGCCGAGGCCGTCACCCGCCCCCGCCTTCGGTCCGCCGCCGAGGTCATGGCCGCCATCACCCCGCCCCGCCGCGACAACCGCCCGACCAACGGGCCGTCACGGCAGGCCCGCGAACAGGCCTTCGGGGCCGACCTCAAGGCGATGGCCGAACCGCAGATCATGTCGCGCCTGATCAACTGGGCGCTGACCGACCTGATGCTCACCCACCCCGAGATCGTGATGATGGGCGAGGATCTGGGTCGCAAGGGGGGCGTCTATGGCGTGACCCAGAAGCTGACCCAGCGCTTCGGCGCGGACCGGATGATCGACACGCTGCTGGACGAACAAGCCATCCTCGGCCTTGCCATCGGCATGGCGCAGAACGGCTTTGTCCCGATGCCGGAAATCCAGTTCCTGGCCTATGTCCACAACGCCGAGGACCAGATCCGCGGCGAGGCCGCCACGCTGCCCTTCTTCTCGAACGGCCAGTTTTCGAACCCGATGGTGATCCGCATCGCGGGCCTTGGCTACCAGAAGGGCTTCGGCGGCCATTTCCACAATGACAACTCGCTGGCCGTCCTGCGCGACATCCCCGGCGTGATCCTGGCCGTGCCGTCGAACGGCGCCGACGCCGCGATGATGCTGCGCGAATGCGTGCGGCTGGCACGCGAGGAACAGCGCGTCGTCGTCTTCGTAGAGCCCATCGCGCTTTACCCGATGCGCGACCTGCACGCCGACAAGGACGGCGGCTGGATGCGCCGCTACCCTGACCCCTCGCAGATCATCCCGCTGGGCGAGGTCGGCACTGACGGCACCGGCACCGACCTTGCCACCGACCTTGCCACCGACCTTGCCATCGTCACCTTCGGCAACGGCTGCTACCTGTCGCAGCAGGCTCGACCCGAGTTGCAGGCCGCTGGGATCACGACCCGGATCATCGACACCCGCTGGCTCTCCCCCCTGCCCAAGCAGGCGCTGACCGAAGCCGTGAAGGGCTGCAAGCACATCCTGATCGTCGATGAGACCCGCCACACCGGCGGCGTCGCCGAGGGCCTGATGGCGCATTTCCACGAGGCTGCCCCCGGCACCCCCCTCGCCCGCCTGACCGCCGAGGACAGCTTCATCGCCACCGGCCCGGCCTATGCGGCCACCATGCCGTCGAAAGAGCAGATCCTGACAGCCGCCTTCGCGCTGACGGGTGCCAAATGACCCGCAAGACCGCCGTCGTCATCTGCCCCGGTCGCGGCACCTACAACGCCAGCGAACTGGGCTACCTCGGCCGCCACTTCCCCGAGCCGGCGCTTCTGTCCCGCTTCGACGCGATCCGCACCGCAGCCGGACAGGACACCCTCACCCACCTCGACGGGGCCGACCGCTTCACCCTCGCCCGCCACACGCGCGGCGACAATGCCTCTGCACTGATCTACGCCGCCACGCTCGGCGACGTCCTCTCGCTCGACCGCGGCAGCATCGACGTGGTCGCCGTCACCGGCAATTCGATGGGCTGGTACTCCGCCCTCGCCTGTGCCGGGGCCACCACGCCGGAAAACGGTTTCACCATCGCCAACACGATGGGCAGTCTGATGCAGACCGCCCTGATCGGCGGCCAGCTGGTCTATCCCTGGGTGGACGAAGACTGGGTCCCCCGGCCCACCCGCAAGGTCGCGCTTTTGGCGCTGGTTGCCGACATCGCCACCCGCCGCGACCACGCGCTGGCCCTTTCCATCGACCTTGGCGGCCTTCTGGTCCTGGCGGGCAACGAAGCGGGCCTCAAGGCCTTCGAGACTGCCGTCGACCCGGTGCAAGGCCGTTTCCCGATGCGCCTGGGCAACCACGCCGCCTTCCACACCGCCCTGCAAGGCCCCGTCGCCGCGCAAGGCCGCGCCGCGCTGCCCGCCAGCCTTCTGACCCAGCCGCAGCTTCCCCTGATCGACGGGCGCGGCGCGATCTGGTGGCCGGGGGCCGTGGACCCGCAGGCGCTTCATGCCTACACCCTCGGCCATCAGGTGACCGAGACCTACGACTTCACCGCCGCCATCCGCACCGCCGCCCACGAATTCGCCCCCGACCTCTTCATCGTCACCGGTCCCGGCACCACGCTGGGCGGGGCTGTGGCGCAATCGCTGATCCTCGCCCAATGGCGCGGCATGGCGGCCAGGGCGGATTTCCAGAAACTGCAGGCCGAAAGCCTGCTGCTTGTCGCGATGGGGTTGCCCGCCCAGCGCGCCCTTGCGACCAAAGAAGGAGCCTGACATGACCCATTCCGCCACCCTTGCCGCCGCCGGCCTGACCCCCGCCGACCTGACCGGAGGCACCCTTCTCGTCCGCTCGCCCATCGACGGCGCAGACCTCGCCCGCGCCCACGAGACCCCGGCGTCCGAGATGCCCGCGATCATCGCCCGCGCCAAATCCGCCTTCGCCCAGTGGCGCAGCGTCCCTGCCCCGCGCCGGGGCGAACTGGTGCGTCTGCTGGGCGAGGAGCTTCGCGCCGCCAAGGCCGAGCTCGGCGCGCTGGTGACGCTGGAGGTCGGCAAGATCACCTCCGAGGGCCTGGGCGAAGTGCAAGAGATGATCGACATCTGCGACTTCGCCGTCGGCCTCTCGCGCCAGCTTTACGGCCTGACCATCGCCTCGGAACGCCCGGGCCACCGCATGGCGGAAACCTGGCACCCGATCGGCCCCGTCGGCGTCATCAGCGCCTTCAACTTCCCCGTCGCCGTCTGGTCCTGGAACGCGGCGCTCGCGCTGGTCTGCGGCAACCCGGTGATCTGGAAGCCGTCGGAAAAGACCCCGCTCACCGCCATCGCCACCATGCGCATCCTGGACCGCGCGCTGGCCCGCTTCGGCGAGGCGCCCGAGGGGTTGTGCCAACTGGTCATCGGCGGGCCGGATGTGGGCGCGGCGCTGGTCGACAGCCCCGATGTCCCGGTCCTCTCCGCCACCGGCTCGACCCGGATGGGCGGGATCGTCGGTCCCAGGGTCGCCGCCCGCTGGGGTCGCCCGATCCTGGAGCTTGGCGGCAACAACGCGATGATCGTCGCCCCCTCGGCCGATCTCGACATGGCTGTCCGCGCCATCGTCTTCGGCGCTGTCGGCACCGCTGGCCAGCGCTGCACCTCGCTGCGCCGCCTGATCGTCCACCGCCAGGTCCGCGACGACCTGGTGTCGCGCCTGACCAAGGCCTACGCGAGCCTGGCCATCGGCGACCCCCGCGCCGAAGGCACCCTGATCGGCCCTCTGGTGGACCAGGCCGCCCGCGACCGGATGCTTGCCCAGCTTGACCGCGCCCGCGCCGAGGGCGGCATCGTCCACGGCGGCCAGCCTGTCACCGCAGGCGTCCCCGCCGGGGCCTACGTCACCCCCGCCCTGGTGGAAATGCCCGCCCAGACCGCCACTGTCCGCGAGGAAACCTTCGCCCCGATCCTTTACGTCCTGACCTATGACGATTTCGACCAGGCCATCGCCTTGCAGAACGATGTCCCCCAGGGGTTGTCCTCCTGCATCTTCACCCTGAACCTGCGCGAGGCCGAGACCTTCCTTTCCGCCGGCGGGTCGGACTGCGGCATCGCCAACGTCAACATCGGCCCCTCGGGCGCGGAAATCGGCGGGGCCTTCGGCGGCGAGAAGGAAACCGGCGGCGGGCGCGAAAGCGGCTCGGACGCCTGGAAGGGCTACATGCGCCGCCAGACCTCGACGGTGAACTACTCGACCAGCCTGCCGCTGGCCCAAGGGGTCCGCTTTGACCTTTAGGCCAAACCTCTGGCGGGCCACAGCGCGGGAAAGCTTCTCTGCCCCGCCCCTGGACACCGACCGCACCGTCGACCTCGCCATCATCGGCGGCGGCTTCACCGGCTGCGCGGCGGCGCTGGAGGCGGCCCGACAGGGTGCCTCGGTCTGCCTGCTGGACGCGATGACCATCGGCCACGGCGGATCGGGCCGCAATGTCGGCCTCGTCAACGCGGGCCTCTGGCTGCCCCCCGACACCGTCCGCAGGCAGATGGGCGAGGCTGCGGGCAACCGCCTTCTCGCCACCCTCGCCCAAGCCCCCACCCGCGTCTTCGCCCTGATCGAGCGTGAGGGCATCGACTGCGAGGCGACCCGCAACGGCACCCTCCACCTTGCCCACGCGCCCAGGGGGATGGCCGACCTGACCGACCGCCACCGCCAGGGCCGCGCGATGGGCGCACCGCTGGAGCTTCTGGGCGCCAGCGAAACCGCCCGCCGCACCGGGTCGACCGCCTTTCACGGCGCGCTCTTCGACCCGCGCGCGGGGACGATCCAGCCGCTGTCCTATGTCCGGGGCCTGGCCCGCGCCGCCGCCCAGGCCGGTGCCAAACTGCACGAACAGAGCCCCGTCCAGGCCATCGACCGCGCGTCAGACCATTGGACCGTCACCTCGGGCCCCCACCGCCTGACCGCCCGCCGCCTGCTGGTCGCCACCAACGCCTACCACCAAACCCTCGGCCCGGCCTTCCAACCCGCCTTCGTCCCCGTCCACTACTGCCAATACGCCACCGACCCCCTGCCGCCCGCCCTCCTGGACACGATCCTGCCGGGTGGCGAGGGCTGCTGGGACACCGCGCTTGTCATGTCCTCGGTCCGCCGGGACCAGGCCGGTCGGCTGATCATCGGCGGCATCGGCAACGGCGACGGCCCCGGCGCCCGCGTCCACGCCGCCTGGGCGCGTCGCAAACTCGCCGCCCTCTACCCCGGCCTGCGGGACACCCCCCTGACCCACGGCTGGAGCGGCCGGATCGCCATGACCGGCGACCACATCCCGAAGATCGTCGCCTTCGGACCCGACGCCTGTGCCATCTTCGGCTACTCTGGCCGCGGCATCGGGCCCGGCACCGTCTTCGGCACCCAGGCCGCACAGGCCCTCCTGTCCGGCACCGACGACCCGCTGCCCCTCACACCGATCCGCCGACACCGGGAAACCGCCCCAGCCGTCCAGGCCGCATACTACGAGACCGGCGCCTGCCTGACCCATGCGATTGCGGCCCGCTAGCCCCGCGCCTGGGCCAGAAGCCAGTCCCGCACCTCAACCGCCGGGCGGGCCAGCGTCGCGTCGCGCGGCCAGATCACGTGGAAATCCATCCCCGTCACCAGCGCATGATCGGTCAGCCGCACCAGCACGCCCTGCCCGACCAGCCCCTCGACCAGATGGCGCCAGCCCAGGGCCACCCCCTGCCCCGCGATCACCGACTGCACCACCAGCACATAATCGTTGATCTGCAACCCCTTCGGCACCCGCCGCCCCTCCACGCCCACCGAGGCGAACCAGTCCCGCCAGGTCGCCGCCTGCCGGAACGGCTCTTCCAGGTGGATCAACTGATGGCCCAGCAACTCCTCCGGCCCCGAAGGCCGCGCCCGCCCCGCCAGATACCCTGCCCCGCAGACCGGCCAGATCTCCTCGGCCGCCAGCGGCCGCGCCTCGTACTGCGGCCAATCCGCCGGATTGCCGCCCCGGACGCCCAGCGGGATGCCCTCGCCCACCAGGTCCAGGTCGTGGTCCCCGGTCTGGATGCGCAGGTCGATCTGCGGCAGGTCCGCCCGCAACTGCGCCATCCGCGGCACCATCCAGAACGCCGCGAAAGCCGTGGAGCAGGACAGCGTCACATGCCCCTCTGCCGCCGTGCGCAGATCGCGGGCCGAGCGCTGGATATGCGACAGCCCGATCGCCACATCCGCATGAAACCGCGCCCCCGCCGCCGACAGCCGCACCCGCCGATGTTCGCGCAGGAACAGCGCGGTGCCCAGATGCTCCTCCAGCCGATGGATCGCATAGGACACCGCCGCCTGCGTCATCCGCAATTCCCGCGCCGCAGCGGTGAAGCTGCCATGCCGCCCCGCCGCCTCGAAGACGACAAGGGCATTGATCGACGGCACCAGGCTGCGCAGGTTTTCCATAAACCCAGCTTATCAAGTCGATCAGACTTTTCCAGCGTCACGCCGCTGCCCGCGACGGATAGCATGGCTGCGACTTATCGAAGGACCAGGATCATGGCGGACGGCGACCTCCCCGAGGGCAAGCGGCAGCGCGGCGGGCGGCAGAAGATGCGCGACGCCCGCGTCGGCGTCGAAGCGGGGGTTCACCGCCCCTATATCACCCGCGGCATCCCGACCTACGACATCCTGTCGGACGAAAGCCTGACGAAGATCGAGGCCACCGCCGACCGCATCCTGGCCGAGATCGGGATCGAGCTGCGCGACGACGCCGAAGCGATGCAGCTTTACAAGTCGGCAGGTGCCGACGTCACCGAAACCTCCCAGAACATCTGGCGCGTCAAGTTCCCGCCCGCCATGCTGCGCGAGGTGCTGAAATCCGCCCCCGCCGTCTTTGCCCAACACGCCCGCAACCCCGCGAACACCGTGCAGATCGGCGGCAACAACGTCGTCTTCGCCCCCTCCTACGGCAGCCCCTTCGTGATGGACCTCGACCGCGGCCGCCGCTACGGCACGATCGAGGACTTCCGGAACTTCATCAAGCTGGCGCAATCCTCGCCCTGGCTGCACCACTCTGGCGGCACCGTGTGCGAGCCGACGGACGTTCCCGTGAACAAGCGCCACCTGGACATGGTCTACAGCCACATCCGCTATTCCGACCGCGCCTTCCTTGGCTCGATCACCGCGCCGGACCGCGCCGCCGACAGCGTCGAGATGGCCCGTATCCTGTTCGGCGCGGCGTTCACCGACCAGAACTGCGTCGTCATGGGCAACTTCAACACCACTTCGCCGCTGGTGATCGACGGCGTGACGGCGGCAGGCATCCGCACCTATGCCGCCGCGAACCAGGGCTCGATCCACCTGCCGTTTCTGCTGGGCGGCGCCGTCGCCCCCCTGACCATCGCCGGAATGGTGGCGCAGGGTCTGGCCGAATCGATGGCCTCCTGCGCGCTGGCGCAACTGACCCGCCCCGGCGCGCCGGTGATCCTGGCGTCCTTCTTCTCCTCGATGTCGCTCAAGACCGGCTCGCCCACCTTTGGCACCCCGGAACCTGCCATCGGCTCCCTGGCGATGGGCCAGCTTGCCCGCCGCCTGAACCTGCCCCTGCGCTGTGCCGGGAACTTCTCGACCTCCAAGCTGCCCGACGGTCAGGCGATGTGGCAAAGCATGATGTCGATGATGTCCGCCGTTCAGGGGGGCGCGAACTATGTCCTGCACTCGGCGGGCTTCCTCGATGGCCTTCTGTCGATGTCCTACGAAAAACTCGTGATGGACACCGACATCTGCGGCGCGCTGCATGCCTATCTGGACGGGATGCCGGTGACCGAGGACACCCTCGCGTTCGATGCCCTGAACGAGCTTGGCCCCGGCCAGCATCTGTTCAGCACCCAGCACACGCTGAAGCACTACGAGACGGCCTATTGGGACAGCGCGCTGGACGACAACCAGCCGTGGGAGACCTGGGACGAACAGGGCGGCATCGACTATGCCCAGCGCGCCAACACCCGCTGGAAGAAGATCCTGCGCGAGTATGAGGCCCCCCCGCTGGACCCGGCCACCGACGAGGCGCTGCAGGACTTCATCGCGCGGCGCAAAGATGCGATGGCCGACATGTGGTATTGACCGCGCCGGTTGCCAAGGCCTGAACGCCCACCCCCAAGCCCTTGGTCTCCCAAGGCCCGCAAAGCCTGCCTTGCGTGGACAACCCCCACCCTTCCCCAGCGGTATTCCGACGGCTATCCTGCCGCCCATGACGAAAAACCGCATCTCCGGCCCCACGCTCCGCAGCCCCGTCGCCCCGGTGACGCGCGTGACCTTCGTCATCGTCCCCCGCTTCAACATGGCGACCCTGATCTCGCTGATCGAACCGCTGCGCATCGCCAACTACCTTGCCCCCGAACCGCTCTACCAATGGGAGATCCTCTCCCCCGACGGCCCGGAAATCCCCGCCTCGAACGGCCTCAGCATCACCGCCCAGCCCCTTTCCGACCGCCCCCGCCGGGGCGAGCTGATCTGCACCCTCGCCTCCTGGGGGGCCGAGGACCATGCCAACCGCGACCTCGCCGCCTGGCTCCGCCGCCAGTCGCGCGAGGGCGCCCGCCTTTGCGCGGTCGAGCTCGGCTGCTACCTTCTGGGGAAGGCCGGCCTCCTCACCGGCAGCCCCATCGCCACCCACTGGTCCTGGGCCCCCGGCTTTCAGGAACGCTACCCCGACGTCCCGCTTCTCGAACAGCTCTACACCCTGGACGGCCCGATCCTCTCCTGCGCCGGAGGGCTTGGCGGGGCGGACTTCATGCTGCGCCAGATCGCCCGCCACCACGGCGAAGGCATGGCAAACGAGGTCGCCGACCAGATGCTCCACCAGCCGATCCGCCAGCCCGAGGCCCCGCAGCGCCGCAGCCTTGGCCAGGGGACCGACCAGTTCTCGCCGACGCTGCGGAAGGCCATCGCCCTGATCGAAGCGAACATCGCCGACCCCCTTCCGGTGCCCGAGATCGCCCGCCGACTGGGCCTGTCGCAACGCCAGCTCGAACGCCAGTTCCACAAGGGCCTTGGCTGTTCCATCGTCCAGTTCGGCACCCTCGTCCGGCTGCAACACGCCCGCGTCCTCTTGATCGCCACCAGGCTGACCGTCCGCGAGATCGCCACCGCCACCGGCTTCAACGCGCTCAGCCACTTCGCCAGCGCCTTCCGCAAATGCTTCGACCGCCGCCCCAGCGACTACCGCCAGGGCTGGGCACCGTCCGAGGCGACACCGTCCTGGCCCGGCACCCTCAGCGCCTATATCGAGACGCTGCGCCAGCGCACCACCCGCTCCGTCCGCGACGGGGCCTCCTCGGACGGGGCCTCCTCGTTCGACTTCGTCGCCTCGTCGGCGGGACCCGGCGAGGAGAAGCCGAAGGCGCACGACGAGCGGCCCGTCAGGCGAAGGCCGGGATGACGTGCCTGCAGAACAGCTCCATCGACCGCTTCTGCTCTTTCAACCCCAGACCAAGACTTGCGTAGTAGATGAATTCGTCCACCCCGATCGCCTCGTAGTCCTTCAGCTTGGCGATCACCTCGTCGGGCGTGCCGAACATCAGGTTCCGGCTCAGCATCTCGGGATCATATTCCGCCCGGTTCCCCAGCTGATCGAAGGGGATCGGCTTCGGAAAGCCATTTTCCACATCGCCCATGTTCTTGAACAGGTTCTCGAATTGCGACAACTGCCGCTGCGCGGCGCGGACCGGGACCATCCAGTCCTCTTTCCGGTCATACAGCGCCGTGTGCCGCATCATCGCCATGACGGGCCGCTTCTTGCCGGGGTTCGCAGCCAGCGCCTCGGCCATCCGGTCCATGTAGGCCTGCGCCTCGCCCATGTCGCGGGTCAGCGGCCAGGACTGGATGTTGCAGCCATGCTTGACCGCATAGTCATAGGTGATCGGCGCGCGGGCGGCGACCCAGACCGGCACCTCGGCCTGCAAGGGCTTCGGGCAAGAGGTCGAGGCGGGGAACGACCAGTGTTCCCCCTCATGCGCATGATCGCCCTGCCACAAAGCCCGGATCACCGGCAGCATTTCCTGCATGTAGCGCCAGGCGTCGGTCTGCTTCAGCCCGGGCCGCATCCGGTCGAACTCGCGCTGATAGGCGCCCGAGCCGATGCCGAACTCCAGCCGCCCGCCCGAGATGAGGTCGACAAACGCCGCCTCGCCTGCCGCCCTGATCGGGTGCCAGTAGGGTGCCGCGATCACCGCCGTGCCCAGGCGGATGTCGCTGGTGTGCCCGGCCCACCAGGTCAGGATGGAAAACGGGTTCGGCGCGATGGTCATCTCCAGCGCGTGATGCTCGGCCGCCCAGGCGATGCGAAAGCCGCCCTGGTCGGCCATCTGCACCATCTCCAGCGTGTGCCGGGCCACGTCCTTCATGTCGAGCGTATCGTCGATCCGCTCCATGTTGATCGCCAGATGAAATTTCATTTCATTCTCCTTGACTCAGCGCATCACGAAAGGGTTGGCGATGGGCTCGGATGAGGTGTTGACCCAGATCGTCTTGGGCCGGGTGTAGTCGTAAAGGGCCTGAAACCCGCTCTCGCGACCGTAGCCCGACCCTTTGACGCCGCCAAAGGCCGCGATGGGTGACACCGCGCGGTAGGTGTTGACCCAGACGATCCCGGCCCGGATCGCCTTCGCCACCCGCATGGCCCTCGCGCCGTTCAGCGTGAAGACCCCTGCCGCCAGACCATGCTGCGACCGGTTCGCCAGCGCGACGGCCTCCGCCTCGTCCCTGAAGCGCAGGACCGACAGGACCGGCCCGAACAGCTCGGTATCCACGATGGTCAGGTCAGGCGAGGGGCAGTCGATGATCGTCGGCTCGTAGTAGGTCCCGCCCTGTTCGGGCTGCCTGCCGCCGGTCAGGACCTTCGCCCCTTCCGTCACCGCCAAGGCCACCTGCGCCTCGATGTGCCGCACCTGCGCCTCGGTGCAAAGCGGCCCCATCTGCGTTTCCTCCGCCAGAGGATCGCCAATCCGGATCGCCTTGGCCGCCGCCACCAGCCGCGCCAGGAACTCCTCGGCCACGGCCTCATGCACGATCAACCGGGACCCCGCCACGCAGCTTTGCCCCGTCGCCCCGAAGATTCCCGCCACGCAGCCGTTGACCGCGCTTTCGAGGTCGGCATCCTCGAACACCACGAAGGGCGACTTGCCCCCCAGTTCCAGCGAGACCTCGGCGAAATTCTCGGCCGAGTTCCGCACGACATGCCGCGCCGCGTCCGGCCCGCCGGTAAACGCAATCCGCGCCACCAGCGGATGCGAGGTCAGCACCCGCCCCACCTCGCCATGCCCCGAGATGATGTTCACCACCCCCGCCGGAAACCCCGCCGCCTCGATCAGCCGCCCGAAGTCCAGCATCGGCACCGAGGCGTGTTCCGACACCTTCAGCACCACGGTATTGCCTGCCGCCAGCGCCGGCCCCAGCTTCACCGCCGAGAGGAACAGCTGCGAGTTCCACGGCACCACCGCCGCCACCACGCCCAAAGGCTCGCGGTGGGTGAAGACCAGCATGTCCGGCTTATCGATCGGCAGCACTTCGCCCGACAGCTTGTCCGCCGCCCCGGCGTAAAAGTGGAAGAACTCCGCGATGTATTTCGCCTGCCAGCGCGTTTCCTTCAGCATCTTGCCGGTGTCCAGCGTCTCGGCCCGCCCCAGCGCCTCGGACTGCTCGGCCAGCAAATCCCCCAGCTTCCGCAAGCACTTTCCCCGGGCCGAGGGCGTCATCGCTCCCCAAGGCCCCGCCAAAGCCCGATCCGCAGCCCGCACCGCCCGGTCCACATCGGCCGCCGTCGCCTCTGGCACCTCGGCCCAGACCGCGCCCGTGACCGGCGATACCGACGGAAAGACCGCCCCATCCAAGGCCGAGACCCATTCCCCGTCGATCAGCATCCGGCAGCGCCTGATCTCGTCCATGCATAGTCCCCCGCACTCGTCGCCAAGTCATGCGGCCAGCGAACCCGCCATGTTTCCGATTTTTCGTCACAACCTGACGAAAATCAGAAACCAGCGCGCCGCCAGCACTGGCACACCGGACCCCACGGAGGACGACATGCCCAAGGAAATCATCGGCGGCCCGCTTGTCATCAATGGACGGCAGCTTTCGCTCTCGAAGGCAGTCCGCGCCGGGGATCTCGTCTTCCTGACCGGCCAGGTGCCGTTGCTGGGCGGGGATGTGCTGACCACCGGCAGCATCGAGGACCAGACCCGCGCCTGCCTTGACCGGATCAGCGAAACGCTTGCGCTTGCCGGGTGCAGCCGCGACGATGTGGTCAAGACGATGGTCTGGCTGAAGGACCGCGCCGATTTCCCCGGTTTCAACGCGGTCTACGGCGAATACTTCCCCACCAACCCGCCCGCCCGATCTGCCCTGGTCAGCGACTTCCTCGTCGACATCCGGGTCGAGGTCGAGGTTATCGCCTGGAAACCCGTCCCATGATCGACCCGCACGGCACCGCCTATGACCTGACCGGCCCCGAGGACGCGCCCGTGGTCGTCCTGATCCACGGCCTTGGCCTGACCCGTGCCGTGTGGCAGTGGCTGCTGCCCGACCTGCACAAGTACCGCGTCGTGACCTACGACCTGATCGGCCACGGCGAAACGGCCCCTCCGCAGGGCCAGCCCACTCTCAGGGACCTCGCCGACCAACTGGCGCATCTCCTTGACCACCTCGCCATCGACAAGGCCGCCGTCGTCGGCTTCTCGCTGGGCGGCATGGTCGCCCGCCGCTTTGCCCAGGACTACCCCGAGCGGACCACCGCCCTCGTCGTCCTTCACTCTGCACACAAGCGGACCGAGAAACAGCAAGACGCGATCCTCTTCCGCGTCGCCCAGGCCGAGGAGCACGGCCCCGAAGCCACGGTCGAGCTTGCCCTCCAACGCTGGTACACCAGGTCCGCGCAAGCCACGCGCCCCGACCTCATGGAGCTGACCCGCGCCTGGGTCCTGGCCAACACGCGTGAGGTCTATGTCAAACTCTACCGCATCCTCGCGCATGGGGTTGACGAGATCGTCGCGCCAGACCCCCCGATCAGCGTGCCCACTCTGGTCCTCACCGGGGACGAGGACACCGGAAACGGCCCCGAGATGAGCATCGCCATCGCCACCGAAATCCCCCGCGCGCGGCTGGTGATCCTGAAGGGCCTGCGCCACATGGCCCTGGCCGAGGATCCGCAGGCCGTGAACCGCCCCGTCACCGACTTCCTGGCCGAGGTGCTGCGATGACCGACCTCGACCCCCGAGCGCTGCGCCATGCCTTCGGCGCCTTCGCCACCGGCGTCACCGTCATCACCACCCGCCAGCCCGACGGCACGCCCCGGGGCTTCACGGCGAACAGCTTCACCTCGGTCTCGCTCGACCCGCCCCTCCTCCTCGTCTGCCTGGCGAAGACCGCCCATTCGGCAGATGTCTTCGCCACGGGCCCGCACTTTGCCGTCAGCGTCCTGGCCGAAAACCAGAAAGCCGTTTCCGGTCTCTTCGCCTCGCGCGCCCCGGACAAGTTCGACCAGTGCGCCTGGACCCCCGGCCCCGCTGACATGCCCCTGATCGACGGCGCGCTTGCCCGGTTCACCTGCGCCCGCCACCAGCTTGTCGACGCTGGCGACCACCTGATCCTGATCGGCCGCATCGAGCACTTTGCCACCGCCGAAGGCCAGCCCCTCGGCTATTTCCGCGGCAACTACTTCTCGGTCGGGATCGAGAAGGACCTCGCCGAAGCCGCCGCCGCCACCAAGGGCAGCCGCCTTGGCGCGGTGCTGGCCTGCGACGGGGGCGTGCTGCTCAAGCGCGAGGGCGACCAGCTTTGCCTGCCCCTTTCGCCGCACCCCACGCTGGACAGCCTGACCGCCAAGCTCACCGCTCTGGGCCTCGCCCCCGAGATCGACTTCGTCTACGCCGCCTTCGATGACCGCAGCACGGGCGGCCACGCCGTCTATTACCACGGCCAGGTCTCTGGCGGCCAGGTCTCTGGCCCGCTGCCGCCGGACTACCGGATCGTGCCCCTGGCCGACCTCGCCACCGCCCGGATCGCCAACCCCGCCGAGGCGCAGATGCTTGCCCGCTACGCCGACGACTTCCGCAACGGCAGCTTCTCGATCTATCACGGCACCGAAACCACGGGCCAAACCCGCCAGATCGGCGCATGAGACAAGGAACCCGACATGTCCCTCCCCGAGCTTCGCAAGCTTGTCACCTATGACGAGGATACCGTCACCGACGGCGGCCGCGCCTGCACGCCGCCCCTGCGGATGATCGCCGTCGCCGCCGTGGTGACGAACCCCTGGCACGGCCGCGGCTTCGTCCAGGACCTGCAACCGGAAATCCGCCGCATGGGTCCGGCCCTGGGCCAGCTTCTGACCGACCGCCTGATCCGCCTGGCCGGCGGGGGCGACGTGATCGAGGCCTATGGCAAGGCCGCCCTCTGCGGCACGGCCTGCGAGCTGGAGCACTGCTCTGCCCTGATCCACACGCTGCGCTTCGGCAACTTCTTCCGCGAGGCGGTGGGCGCGAAGACCTATCTCGGCTTCACCAACACCCGCGGCCCGGCCAGCACGCAAATCCAGATCCCGCTGATGGACAAGCACGACGCCGGCCGCCGCTCGCATTATCTGACCGTCCAGTTCTCGATCCCCGACGCGCCCGGCCACGACGAGCTTGTCATCGCGCTGGGGGCATCCCTGGGAGGCCGCCCGCATCACCGCATCGGCGACCGGTACCAGGACCTGAAAGAGATGGGCGGCGAGGTCGACAACCCGGCCGGGGTGTGAAGTCGCAGCACGCGCAAGTCTGGCTTCAGCCCAACTCCACGACAACCTTCGTCGCCCGCGCCTCCCCTCCCCCTTGTGGGGAGGGGATGGGGGTGGGGGGCGGCGTCAGGACAAATCCTGACGCCGGGTAAACGCCCGCGCCCAACCCCTTGAAATCATTCACCCGGAAAATCTGTCCACCCTGGACAGGTCAGGCGTTGAACAGGAAGTGCAGCACGTCGCCGTCCTTGACTTCGTAGGTCTTGCCCTCGACCCGGAACTTGCCCGCTTCCTTGGCCCCCGCCTCGCCCTTGCCGGCGATGTAGTCGTCGTAGGCCACGGTTTCCGCCCGGATGAAGCCCTTCTCGAAGTCGCCGTGAATGACCCCCGCCGCCTGCGGGGCCAGCGTCCCCTTGGTGATCGTCCAGGCCCGCGCCTCCTTGGGCCCCACGGTGAAATAGGTCTGCAAGCCCAAGAGCGCGTAGCCCGCCTTGATCAGCCGATCCAGCCCCGCCTCGTGCAGCCCCATCTCCTCCAGGAACATCGCCGCCTCGTCCTCGGGCAGCTGCGCCAGTTCCTCCTCGATCCGGGCCGAGATCACCACCGACGCCGCCCCCTGCGCCGCCGCCATTTCGGCCACCCGGGCCGACTGGCTGTTCCCCGAGGCAGCCGAAGCCTCCTCGACGTTGCAGACGTAGAGCACCGGCTTCGCGGTCAGAAGCTGCAGCATCCGCCACTGCTTGCGGTCGTCGTCCGCGATCTTCAAGGTCCGCGCGGGTTTGCCTTCGCTCAGCGCCGCCAGGGCCGCACGCAGCAGGCGGTCCTGATCCAGCGTGTCCTGATCCCCGCCGCGCAGCTTTTTCGCCAGCGCCGTCAGGCGGCGCTCGACCGATTCAAGGTCGGCCAGCATCAGCTCGGTCTCGATGGTCTCGGCATCGGCGACCGGGTCGATCCGGCCCTCGACATGGGTGATGTCCCCGTCCTCAAAACAGCGCAGCACATGGGCGATGGCATCGCATTCGCGGATGTTGGCCAGGAACTGGTTGCCCAGCCCCTCGCCCTTGGACGCGCCCCGCACCAGGCCCGCGATGTCGACGAAGGTCATCCGGGTCGGGATGATCTGCCTGGACCCCGCGATGGCCGCCAGCTTCTCCAGCCTTGGATCGGGGACCGAGACCTCGCCCACGTTCGGCTCGATGGTGCAGAACGGAAAGTTCGCCGCCTGCGCCGCCGCCGTGCGGGTCAGCGCGTTGAAGAGGGTGGACTTGCCCACATTCGGCAATCCGACAATGCCCATCCTGAAACCCATCGCGCCATACTCCGTCAGTTTTCCCGGCCGCTTCTAGTGGGCGCGCCCCGGCTTATCAAGTTGCCCCGCACGGCGTCGCGCCGTGCTATCCTGATCCTGTCCCGAAAGGAGGCCGCCATGCCGATCCCCTATCTGCACTTCCAGGGCCACTGCGCCGAGGCGCTGGCCTTTTATGCCGATGTCTTCGGCGCCGAAGACCTGCAGCTCATGCGCTACGCCGATGCGCCCGACGTCGACGACGCGATGCGCGACCCCACCCGGATCGTCCACGGCCAGGTCAGTCTGCCCGACGGACTGCTCATGGCCTCGGATTATCCGCCCGGCATGACGGGCGATCCACAGGCTGCGGTGTCGATCATGCAGCTGGCCGACACCGTGGCCGAGGCCCGCCGGATCTTCACCGCGCTGGCAAAGGGCGGCTCGGTGATCCAGGACTTCGGCTCGACCTTCTTCTCGCCCGGCTTCGGCATGCTGAAGGACCGCTACGGCACGCACTGGATGATCTCTGTCGCCCCGGAAGATCCCCTCGACGCCTCGGCGGATGCCTGATCCTTGATCTTTCCCGCAGGACCGTGCGAAACCCGATGCAATCTTTCAAGGGGCGCGGGACCAGATGACCAGAATCGACGACACTTTCGCGCGGCTGCGGGCCGAGGGGAAGAAGGCCTTCGTCGCCTATATCATGGGCGGTGACCCGGACGAGGCGACCAGTCTTGCCGTCATGCAGGGCCTGCCCGCCGCCGGGGTCGACGTGATCGAGCTGGGGATGCCCTTCACCGACCCGATGGCCGACGGCCCGACGATCCAGGCCGCCGGACAGCGCGCGCTGGAAGGCGGCATGACGATGGACAAGCTGCTGGCGATGGTGCGCAACTTCCGGGCAGGGAACAGCACCACGCCCATCGTCCTCATGGGCTATTACAACCCGATCTATTCCCGCGGTGTCGACCGCTTCCTGGCTGACGCGACCGAAGCCGGGATCGACGGCTTGATCGTCGTGGACCTGCCCCCCGAAGAAGACGACGAGCTGTGCATCCCGGCCCAGAAGGCCGGGCTGAACTTCATCCGCCTTGCAACGCCCACCACCGATGCCAAGCGCCTGCCGAAGGTGCTGCAAAACACGTCGGGCTTCGTCTACTACGTCTCGGTCACCGGGATCACCGGGGCCGCCGCCGCCGTGGCCACCGACGTCGCCCCCGAGGTCGCGCGGATCAAACGGTCGACCGACCTGCCGATCATCGTGGGTTTCGGGATCAACACCCCCGACCAGGCGAGGGCCATCGCCAGCGTCGCGGACGGCTGCGTCGTCGGGTCGGCCATCGTGAAGGACATCGGCGCAGGAGTTCCGGTGGCCGAGGTCCTGGCAAAGGTGAAGGCCTTGGCCGACGGCGCCCATTCCGCCTGACCGGCGGGCCAGCGCGGTTCGGCGGGCTGCGCCGGGCTGCAGGCCCGCACCCTGCGGGACATCCGCCTGCAGGGTGAACAGCGCATCGCCAAGGTCCTGCCGCGGTCCGCGCCGACGGCTCCGTCGCCCTTCCCGGCCGGGTGCGCGATCTTGCCCCTGGCGATCACGCCGCCCCCGCGCCACGCCTCGCCAGTCTCGGACGATGGCCTGACCGCGCGTTCCCGCTTGCGCTGACGCCGCCGATTGGTAAGTTCACTTCACCAATATCCGAGGATGCCATGCCCGTCATCACCTGCATCGAGGACCTGAAGCGCCTGCACCAGAAGCGCACGCCAAGGATGTTCTGGGATTACTGCGAAAGCGGCAGCTACAGCGAGCAGACCTTCCGCGAGAACACCTCCGACTTCGGCAAGCTCCGCTTTCGCCAGCGCGTCGCGCGCGACCTGACGGGCCGGACCCTGGACAGCACGATGGTGGGCCTGAAGGTCTCGATGCCGGTCGCTCTGGCCCCCGTCGGCTCGACGGGCATGCAGCACCCCGATGGCGAGATCCACGCCGCCCGTGCCGCGGCCAAGGCCGGGGTGCCCTTCACCCTGTCGACCATGTCGATCTGCTCGATCGAAGACGTCGCGGCCCACAGCCCGGAGCCGTTCTGGTTCCAGCTTTACGTGATGCGGGACGAGGATTTCGTCGACGCGATCATCGAACGGGCCCGGGCGGCAAAGTGCTCGGCGCTGGTGCTGACGCTGGATCTGCAGATCCTCGGCCAGCGCCACAAGGACCTGAAGAACGGCCTGACCTCGCCCCCGAAACCCACGATCCCGAACCTGATCAACATCGCCACGAAACCCCGCTGGGCCTTCAACATGCTGCGGACCCCGCGCCGCCAGTTCCGCAACATCGTCGGCCATGTGAAGGGCGTGCAAAAGCTGTCGGACCTGACCGCCTGGGCCAACGAACAGTTCGACCCCAAGCTGGATTGGGGCAAGGTCGCCCGCATCCGCGACCAGTGGAAGGGCAAGTTCATCCTGAAAGGGGTGCTCGATGCCGAGGACGCGAAAATGGCCGCCGACGCCGGGGCCGACGCGGTGATCGTGTCGAACCACGGCGGGCGGCAGCTGGACGGGGCGCTCAGCTCCATCCGCGTGCTGCCCTCCATCGTCCGCGCGATCGGCGACCAGACCGAGGTCTGGATGGACGGCGGCATCCGGTCCGGCCAGGACGTGCTGAAAGCCCTGTCGCTGGGCGCCAGGGGCACGATGATCGGCCGGGCCTATATCCACGGGCTTGGCGCGATGGGCGAGGCGGGTGTCACCAAGGCGCTGGAGGTCATCCGCAAGGAAATGGACGTCACGATGGCGTTGTGCGGCGAGCGCGATGTGAAGAACATGGGTCGGCACAACCTTCTGGTCCCCGAGGATTTCGAGGGCCGCTGGGCCTGACGACCCGCTCGTCGTCGACTTCGTCGCTCCTCGCTTGATGCACCTGGCGAGGAGAAGTCGAAGACGCACGACGAGCCGCCGCTTGCTATTTGATCAAATTCCGGCATAAACGCAGCGACGTCTTCGGGGCCTGCCATGTCTGCTGAAACCATCGCCGGTATTTCGACCGACCGCCTGACCGCTTTCGCCGCCCGCGAAGCGGCGGTATACGCGACGGCCCGGCCTCGGGCGCTGAAGGCGCTTGCGGCGGGCGCGGGGCACTTCCTTGGCGGTGTACCGATGCACTGGATGGCCGACTGGCCGATGCCGCACCTGCCCCTGGTCGCAAAGGCGCAGGGCGCGCGGATCGAGGACATCGACGGCATCAGGCTTGACGATTTCTGCCTTGGCGACACGGGGTCGATGTTCGGCCACTCGCCGCCCCCCGTCGCGAAAGCCATCCGCGCCCAGGCCAGGCGCGGGCTGACCTACATGCTGCCCACCGAAGCCGCGCTGGAGGCCGGCCGCCTGCTGACCGACCGCTTCGGCCCCTTCCGCTGGCAGATCGCCACCACCGCCACCGACGCCAACCGCTTCGCGCTGCGCGTCGCCCGCGCCATCACCGGCAAGCCCAAGGTCCTGGTCTTCAACGGCTGCTACCACGGCACGGTGGACGACACCTTTGTCAGCCTGGAAAACGGCCGCACGGTGAACTCACCCGGTCTGCTCGGCCAGGTGAGCGACCTGACCCAGACAGCGGTTGCCTGCGAATTCAACGACCTGGCCAGCGTCGAAGCCGCCCTCGCCAAAGGCGACGTCGCCGCGATCCTGACCGAGCCGGTGATGACCAATTCCTGCATGGTGCTGCCCGAGGCGGGCTTCCACGATGGCCTGCGCCAACTGTCGCTGAAACACGGTGCGCTTCTCATCATCGACGAGACGCACACCATTTCCTCCGGCCTTGGCGGCTACACCCGGGTCCAGTCACTGCGCCCCGACATCTTCGTCGTCGGCAAATGCGTGGCAGGCGGCATGCCGACCGCCGTCTGGGGGCTGAGCGAGGATACCGCAAGGCGGTACGAAGAGGCGGACGCCAGACGCGAGCCCGGTCGCACCGGCATGGGCACCACACTTTCAGCCAACCCGATGCAATTCGCCTGCCTGGTCGCGACCCTGGGCCAGGTGATGACCCCGGAAAACTACGCGCATATGGAAAAGCTGGCCGAACGCCTTTCGCACGGCCTGGCCAGGGTCATCGACCGCCACCAGGCCCCCTGGCACGTCGTCCGCGTCGGTGCCCGGGTCGAATTCATCTGCGCCCCCGGGCCTTTGAAGAACGGCACCCAGGCGGGACACGCGCACCAGCCCAAGGTCGAGGCCGCGATCCACACCGGCCTCATCAACCGCGGCACGCTCATCGCGCCCTTCCACAACATGATGCTGATCAGCCCCGCAACGAAGAAGGCCCAGGTCGACCGCCTGATCGCCAGCTTCGACGCCATTCTCACCGAACTGTTCAAGGCCTGACAATGACCACGACCAGCCCCTCCGGGTCCACCCCAGCCGAGGCGGAAGCCTTTCTCGCGGCCCACCCCGAGATCGAGGCATTTGACATTATCCTGCACGACGCCAACGGCATCGGCCGGGGAAAGATCATCCGGCGGCATGAGCTTTTGTCATTTTACAACAATGGCCGCCATCTGCCGATCTCCATCCTCGGTCTCGACATCTGCGGCGAGGATGTCCATGAGACCGGCCTGATCTGGGACCAGGGCGACGGCGACCTGCGCGCCTGGCCGATCCCCGGCACACTGACCCCCCTGCACAACACCCAGCCCCCGCGCGGCGAGGTGTTCATGTCGATGTACACGCTGGACGGCCTGGCCATGACCTCGGACCCCCGCCACGCCCTGCAACGACAGGTGGACCTGATGGCGGCCGAAGGTCTCCACCCTGCCGGAGCCTTCGAGCTGGAGTTCTTCCTCCTCGACCCCGAGCGTGGCCCAGACGGCAAGATGCAGCCCGCCCGCGACGTGCTCGACCGCCGCAAGTCCGCCAAGACCGAGGTCTATTCGGTCGACCACCTGCACGGGATGCTGCCCCTGTTCAGCGACATCTACGCCGGAGCGGCGAAGGCGGGCATCCAGGCCGAGACGCTGATCTCGGAATACGCCCCCGGCCAGTACGAACTGACGCTGCACTACCGCGAAAACGTGATGCAGGCCGCCGACGACCTGATGCGCCTCAAGCGCATCGTCCGCGCCCAGGCCCGCGCGCATGGTGTCGTCGCCTGCTTCATGGCCAAGCCGAACGAGAATTACGCGGGCTCGGGCATGCATTTCCACGTCTCGCTGCTGGACGACAAGGGCCAGAACGTCTTCATCGAGGACCAGGTGGGCAAGTGGAACCCCACCATCCTGCACGCTCTGGGCGGCCTCAAGCAGACGATGGCGGAATCGATGCTGGTCTTCGCCCCCCACGCCAACTCCTGGCGCCGCTTCGCCAGCCAGTCCTACGCGCCGGTCAGCCCGACCTGGGGCGTCAACAACCGCTCGGTCGCGCTGCGCATCCCGGCGGGGGACGTCAAGGCCCGCCGGATCGAACACCGCCCGGCAGGCGTGGACGCGAACCCCTATCTGGTTGCCGCGACCGTGCTGGCCGGGGTACGCAAGGGCATGGCCGAAGCCATCGACCCCGGCCCCGAAACCACCGGCAACGGCTATGAGGACGAAGGCAGCGCCGCGATCCCGACCGACTGGAAATCCGCCATCGACGCCGCAAGGCGCTCGGACTTCCTGAAGGACGCCCTGGGCGAGGACATGCACCGCACCTTCACCGCGATCATGGCCGCCGAATACGCGCGGGTGATGCGGACAGTCAGCGAAGTGGACTTCGACCTTTACCTGCACACGGTGTGAAGGCAGGCGCAAAAGTTTTTGAAAACTTTTGCAAAATCCTTTGAAGGATTTTGTTCACCGCGCCCACCGGCAGGCCCCGGAACAGACCGGCACGCCCCGCGCAATCGCCGCGGCGATGATCCCGGGCACGCGCGCGTCAGTCCCCACCGGCGGCAGGATGCGCCCTGTGAAACCGGCCTCTGCCAGCGCCTGCGGAAGATCGTCGCTGACATGCCCGCCCTCGGCCGCAAAGAACGGCAGGCAGATCCCGCCCCGCCCTGTCAGGGTGGAAAGCTGCGGCTCCTGATCGATGAACCCCGCTGCCACCTCGGCCCCCGTTTCCCCCGCGATCCGCCCTGCCACATGAGCCGCAATGTCGGACGGGACCGAGGACTTGAACGACCCGTGCGCCGCAAGGATGACGTCGCGCGCCGCAGCCTCGCGCACCAGCGTCACGCAAAGGTCATGGACGGCAGGGTCGCAGCCGAAGGGCTCCAGCACCACCCAGTCCGTCCCGCCCGCCTCGGCCAGGCGCTTCGGGATCTGGACCCTGGTGAACCAGCCCCCGGCCATGAACATCGGGAACACCACCCCCCCGGACCGCCCCGTCACTGCCCTTGCCATCGCGGCGGGCTCGGCCAGGGTCGCGGCCCCGACCGACCACCCAGGCAGCACCGCTTCCACCCGCGCCGCCAAAGCCTCCAGGGCGGCCCCGGCGGGGCGGGGGTCGGAGGGTTGGCCGTGGGCCACGATCAGGGCGTGCTTCATGCGCCGAAAGGTGACGCCGCGCGCCGGAAGGTCAACCCCCCGGCATCCGGCTGGCGATGTAGCGGGCGAAATCGTAATTCGGCCGCTCCAGATGGCTGAGCGGCCCCGGAGCCGACATCCCCGCGCAAAGGCCCTGCCAGACCCGCTCGACGCAGCCCTTGTCCTCGACGTTCACGTCGTCCAGCAGGGACTTCAGCGCGCCGAAGTGCCTTTCAGACTCGGGGTCGGCCGCCCAGTCCGCCGCCATCCCGCCGCCGAACAGCACGCCCACCTGCCCCGGCCCCTTCGGCGTCAGGCTGAGGTACCAGAAGTACCCCGGCGTCAGGGTTATCAGCAGCGCGGGATAGATCGACAGAAGCCAGGTGATCCGCCGCTGATCGCCGGTGAGCTGCACATTCGACGGATGCGCCAAAGACAGCGGGATCGTGTCGTTCTTGATGATCCAGTGGTAGTTGAAGGCCGCCAGACCCTCGGGGCAGGTCATCTGCATCAGGTCGACCGAGCCGCCGATGGTGCCCTGGTGGCAGACTGGCAGGTGGTAACTTTCCATGAAGTTCTCGGCCAGCACCTTCCAGTTGGTGTCCCAGGTGAATTCCTCGCGGAACGCCTCGACGTAACTGCCCATGTCCAGATAGCCGACCAGCGCCTCGACCTCGGCAAGCGCCTCGGTCGGCGGCGGCGCCTCCGGGTTCAGGGTGACGAGAATCCAGCCCAGCCAGTCCTCGACCCGGACGGCGGGCAGACGGATGTCCTCCTTGCAGAACCCCTCGTTCAGCCCCATCGCCGGGGCCCCGCGCAGCGAGCCGTCCAGGTTGTAGGTCCAGGCGTGATAGGGGCAGACGATCGACCGCACATGGCCGCGCCCTTCCAGCAACGTGCTCATCCGGTGGCGGCAGACGTTCGACATGCCGCGCAACACGCCATCCCGGTCGCGCAGGATGATCACCGGCTCTTTGGCGATGGTCATCGTCAGATAGTCGCCGGGGTTCGGCAGGGCATCCGCACGGCCCGCACAGAGCCAGTCCTTCGCGAACACATGCTCTTCCTCGGCCCTGGCGAAATCCGGCGAGGTATAGACCGATTTCGGCATTGCCCGCGCCCGTTCGAAAGGCACCGCGACATTGGCGCGCAACTCGGCAATCGCAAGCGAGGGATCGTGCTGGGTCATGCGGCACCTCCTGCTGTGACTTTGCGCCGGCAGGACCGGTCGTTCCAGCAAAAACCCGACATGCCTAACCGAAATGCGCCCGGATCGCGGCCGCAAAGGCCGCGGCCAGCACAGGATTGGCCTCGGCATCGTAGTGGATGCCGTCGATCGGCGACACCGTGACCAGCTTTCCCGCATCCAGGAACGGCACCCCCACCCGCCGCGACGCGGCTTCGATCTCGGCGGCCAGCGCGTCGGATTTTGCCGCCCCGCCCGCGAACATTCCTGCCAGGCAGCCGACCTCCCGGATCGGCGGCGGCGCCACCAGCAGCACCCCCGGAGCACCGTTCCCCGGTCCGGACCCCGAGCTCAGGATCACCCGGACCAGCCGCTCCAGCGACAGGGCGATGTCGCAGGCATTGACCGAAAACCGCTCTTTCAGGTCGTTGGTTCCCAGCATGACCAGCACCAGGTCCAGCGGCTTGTGGCTTTCCAAGAGCGCGGGCAGCACTGTCAGCCCGTTGCGATGCGCGCCCTCGACCGGATCGTCATGCACCGTCGTGCGGCCCGGATGGCCCTCGGCGATCACTTCCCAGTCCGGCAAAAGCCTTGCCAGCCGTCCGGCCCAGCGTTCGTCGCGGTCGAACCGGCCACCGAAGCCAAGGTCGGGCATCGGCATCGTGCCGTGTGTGTTGCTGTCGCCGAACAACAGGATCGTGCGTGTCATGATTCCCTCCTCCGGGTGCGGCGAGGTTATCCCCTTGGCGCCCTGGGATGAACGGGAATTCCGTCCCGCAGCGCGGCAGGTCCGGCAGCAAGATGATTGACGTACCTCAGTCAGCCGCGGATACTTGGCCCAGGAAACGTGGAGCCCGTCTTGCGGCCAACTGTCAACGATATCGCCCGCGAGGCTGGGGTCAGTCTCGCTACGGTCGACCGTGTTCTGAACGCACGTCCCGGCGTGCGGGAAAAGACCGCAAAGGCCGTGAACGACGCCATTGCCAGGCTGGGCTATGTGCGCGACCTGACGGCGGCAAACCTGGCGCGCAGCCGAAACTACCGGATGGCCGTCATCCTGCCTGATACCGAAAGCCACTTCATTCAATCCCTTGCCGCCGCTCTGGCCGAGGCCGGGCAAGCCGCCGCCACCAGCCGGACCCGGATCATGCCCAACCCCATCGACATCGCCGCACAGGCCGCGCCACCGACCCTCGCCCGCAAGGTCCGTGGCCTGTCGGACCGCAGCATCGCGTGGATCTTCGTGGCCCCACGATCTTCCTTCTGCTCGCGATCAACATCTTTCCGCTGATCTGGACCATCCGGCTCAGCTTCACCAACTACGCCGCCAACCGTCCGAACCGCGAGGTCGAATGGGTCGGCCTGCGCAACTACGAGCGCATCCTGACCGACGAAGGCACCTGGGCGAACATGACCACCACGGCGCATTTCCTGATCTGGACGATCTTCTTCCAGGTCGTGACCGGCTTCACGCTCGCCTGGCTCATCAACCGCAAGTTCAAGGGCAATGACATCCTGACAACGCTGATCGTCGTGCCGATGATGCTGTCCCCCGCCGTCGTCGGCAACTTCTGCACCTTCCTCTGCCAGCCGCAGATCGGCGTGGAGAACGACATCGTCGAGTTCTTGACCGGCATCCCCGCCTCCAGCTTCTCGATGCTTGGGCCGGGCGGCCTTGCACCCTGGGCGATCATCATCGTCGACACCTGGATGTGGACCCCCTTCGTCATGCCGATCTGCCTTGCCGGCCTCAGGTCGATCCCCGCCTGCATCCACGAGGCCGCCGAAGTCGACCGCGCCTCCAAGTGGCGGCAGTTCTGGACGATCACGTTGCCGATGGTGTTGCCTTTTCTCATGGTGGCAGTGCTGTTCCGCGGCATCGAGACCTTCAAGATGTTCGATAAGGTCAATCTGCTGACTGGCGGCGGCCCCGGGAACGAGACGCTTCTGACCTCGATCGACCTCAAGCGCGAAGCCTTCGAGAAGTGGCGCACCGGCCATTCCTCGGCCTGCGCGATCATCCTCTTCGTCACCGTCTTCGGCCTCGCCTCGATCTACGTGAAGGCCCTGAACAGGGTGACGGAGCGGTGATGACCCCGACACCCCCGAAACCCCGTCCCGGGCTTGACCCGGGACCTCTTTCCCCCAACTGCACCCGGCCCGACAGGAGGCCCCGGGTCGGGCCCGGGGCGGGTCTCCCAGGAGCGCACCCATGAGCGCCTATTCCGTCACCGAACCGTCGAAGGTCTCGAAATGGGCCGCGGGCCTGCTGGTCACGCTCTACACGATCATCACCCTTCTGCCGCTCGTCTGGATCATCTCCACCAGCTTCAAGACCGGGCCGGACTCGATCTCCTACCCGCCGAAGGTCTTCTTCGACCCGACGGTCGAGGGCTACGTCAACCTTTTCACCACCCGCACCCGCCCTGCCGTCTCGGAGCTTGAAACCTTGCCGCCCCCCGTGTAAATGCTGGACCAAATTTCCCCGGAAGTGCTGGCGCAAAATTCCCCGCCTTGCGGGTGTGGCGATCAGCCATGCATGTGATGGGCGCCTCCGTTTTTCGGCGGCCGACCGCGACGTTTGGGTGGTGGCGGCGGGGTGATGGTTGCGTGCGAGCGCGTGTGCTCTGGGATCAGGTCGGCGTGGTGGCGCAGCCGATAGCTGGCACCCTCACCTGGAGCATCGACGCGGCCCGCATCGCCCGGTCCCGGCGCGCCGGGGCACGGGTCGGTGTCCAGGTCGGTTCCGCCGAGGGCGCTCGGCAGGCCGGGGCCATGCTCGGCAGCCGCTTCCTTGCCTCGCACGAGGCCGCCACGCATCCGTACGACAGGGCCACCTGATCGCCGCCAAGGCCGAGGACACCGCCTTCACCAACTGCTTCGACATCGACTGGCCCCATGCCATGCACCGGGCCCTGACCCTAATCTTCGCTTAATCCTGCGGCACTTTCACCTTAATGCAACTGTCCCATCTTTGGTTCATCGATCACCGTCCAATGAATGGGAGCCACACTATGAAGACCACCAAACCGCTGCTCGTTGCCACGCTTGCCCTTGGGCTCGCCGCGCCCGCCTTTGCCACAACGGCGACCGTGATGGACCGAGGGCTGACGCAGGCAGAGGTCGAGGCGGCACAGGTCGCATGGGGCGAGGCGCTGGTCGCCATTTCCACCGCTCATGAGACCGAAGGCCCGGAGGCCGCCAAGGTCCTGGCCGAACAGGTCCTCGACACTGCCTATGGCTATGGCCTTGGCCCGGTCCTGTTCAAGCCGACCCTGACCGAAGCGCCCCAGACATTCCGCACCACAAAGGAAGGTGCGCTGGCCTATTTCGTCGGCCAGAACCCGGATTTCCCCGATGACACCGGTTTTGCGCTGAAAGGCTGGACGGATGTCCAGATCGAGAACGCGGCCATCTTCATCGACGGAAACGTCGCCAAGACGATGGGCAATGTGATGATCACCAACAAGGACGACTCGGTCACCACCGTCGACAAGACCTGGGGCTTTGTCCGCGACACTGAAGGCGCGCTGCGGATCGTCCTGCACCACTCGTCGCTGCCCTATACCGCCAACTGATCCGGCGGGGCCAGGTCGAGCACGAAGCCACGCCCCCTCAGGGCCCGGATCTCTGGCAGGTTCGGGCCCTTTCCGATTTTGCGCCGCACATGCGAGATATGGGCGTTCACGATGTTCGACGCTGTGGGCCTGTAGCCGCCCCAGAGGGTAGCCTCCATCCGTTCCTTGCTCACAACCTGACCGGATCTTGCGGCAAGCAGCGACAGCACCTCGAACTCGCGTGAGGTCAGGCCAAGCCGGCGCCCGTCGACAAAGGCATCGCGTTCTGCCTGCGACAGGCGCAGCCGACCGATCACAAGATCATCGCCGCCGGTCGGGGCGCTGTCTGGCTGGCCGCGCCGCGCCAGGTTCTGGATGCGGACCACCACCTCTTCGAAGGCAAACGGCTTGGTGACATAGTCATCCGCCCCCCCCGTCAGGGCCGATATCTTGTCGCGCATGTCGGTCATCGCCGTCAGCATCAGGATCGGCATGGTCACGCCCTGACGCCGCAGGCTGCGACACAGATCAAGGCCATAGATGTCCGGAAGGTTCAGATCCAGCACGATCACCGCCGACGCGATTTCCCGACGCTGCAACCGGCTGTCGATCTTGCGCGCCGCGATCGCTCCCTCGCCACCCGTGGCATGATGCGTGACGCTTAACCCTTCGGCTTCCAGTCCTGACTTCAGAAACCGTGCGATCCGCAGATCGTCCTCGATCAGAATGACATGGATCATGCGTCTAGTCTCTTGGCAAAAGCGGCAGGGTTATCGAGAATTTCGACCCTTTGCCGGGGCCGTCACTTGTCGCAGATAGGTGCCCGCCTTGCCGTTCGACAAGGGTGGCGGCGATCCCCAGACCATAGCCAAGCCCCGAAGGACGGCTTGCCCTCGCCTGCAGCGACCGATAGCCCCGGTTGAAGATCGAGGCGATCTCATCCTCGCCGATGCCGATGCCGCGATCGACGACTTCCAGATGCCAGAACCCGGCCGCCCCAAACGATTTGACGGTGATCCGTGTGTCATCGGGAGAATAGGCGATGGCATTTTCCAGCAGCACCAAGATCGCCTGTTGCAAGCGCAACGGATCCAGCATGGCCTGCGCATCGGCGGCACGCAGATCGACCTCGATGCCGCGCCGGGTCTTGGTCAGCAACTGAAGGGTCGCGCGCACGATCGGATCCGGCGCGTGGACCGCAAGGCTCAGCCGCAGCGTCGGGTCGCCTTCGCCCGATATGGTGGTCAGATCATCCAGCAAGACCATGAGCTGCACCAGAACGGTCTGGATGATCGACAGGATCTCGCGGTAGTCTGCCTTTGTCAGCCGATTGTTGCGCAGGGCGACCTCTGCCTCACCCCGGATGATGGTCAGCGGGGTGCGCAACTCGTGGCCGAACTCTGCCAGCAGCTTGCTGCGCTGGTTGGCAAGCGACTGCATGTCGTGGATGGCACGCGACAGCTCCTGGGTCCGTTCCTCGACCGTCTGTTCCAGCACATGCCGGGCGTCGCGCTCCTTCAGACGGCTTTCCTGCAGCGTCGTCGCCGCGAAATTGAGGATTTCGGCCAGCCGCCCGAATTCGTCATCGCGGATCATCGGGACAGGATTGCCGAAATCCCCGTTGCGGATTCTTTCCAATCCCTGCTCCAGTGACGCAAGCGAGGGATCAAGACGACGCTTCAACAGGAAGGCAACGATCAGCGACGACAGGATGAAGACAAGCGCTGCCGCACCGGCCAGATAGGCCAGCAGCCGAAGCGAGATATCCGCATCAAGACGCTTTTGTGCCAGCAGGGCCTGCTCGGACACGACGCTCGCCTCGAGTTCGGACGTAAAGCTGCGCAGCAAAGGCACCAGAGCAGACCGGTGTTCTGCGATCGCCGCCGGAGTGGGGGGGGTTGATACGATTGCATCAATCCTTGCCCAGGTTTGCGCCAGAACCTGATCGCGCAGCAAGGCCGTGGCATAAAGACCAGCTCGATCCCGCAAGGCCAGATCGGTATGAATGTCCTGCGCCCTTTTCAGGCTTTCGCCAACGGTGCGCTGAAAATCTGTCGTGGTTCCCAAATCCGTCAGCGGCCACCCGTCACGCGATGTAAGATGGCCCAGAGAGGCCGCAGCCACCTGTGCCGACTGTAGCGCGACAAGTGCGTCGCTGGCCAGACGCCCGTTCTCGACCCGCTTGTAGGCCTCGGCAATGACCGCAAGAGCAAGGCCCGCATAGACGACGCCAACCGCGGCGATCGCGGCAAGGGAAAGGTAGAAATACTTCTTGAAAGGCATTGCGCGCTACCAACCCGTCACTGCAGGGAAACGACGGGTTGACAATACAGCTGCGCCCGGGCGTCCGATCTGAATTCATTGCCATTGATCTTGTGCCGTTTCCCTCCCAGACGCCAGCCCCGCGACTGGCTGTCGCCATCCAAGCGTTAACGGCGGCGTAGGACCGGGCGACCGGGGCGAAGACTTTGGCCCCCGAGGGCTGGATGCCCGCCGATGCCGACCGGGTGATCGCCCGGCTGGCCGACCTTGTGCCGCGCTAGGCAATATCCTCATGCAAACACAGGATATTCCCTTCGGGATCGTTGAACCAGGCCGCCTTTTCCGACCCCAGCACGCAGACATGCCCTTCGGTCCTGAACCCCGGCAGGTCATAGTCGGCAAAGACCACGCCCCGCCCCTCCAGCTCGGCTATCGAGGATCGGATGTCATCCACCTTGAAACTCAGCGCGGTATGCTCGGCCTTGGTGCCTTCGGGTTTGGGGAACAGCGCGATTTCGGTGCCGCCGCAGTGGTAGACCACCTTTCCGTCGGGCCGCTCCTCGCCCGACGGCAGCGCCAGCGCTCGTTCGTAAAAATCGCGCGCTCGGGCCAGATCACGTACCGGGAGCATCACTGTCACCTGCTGGGCATCGAGTTGCATGGCACTCTCCCTTGCCTTGGATGGGACCAGATCAGTCTACGCCTCCAGGCGATTCTCTGCCAGCGGTCCCGCAGCGACCCAGGCCATGACGCCCGCCCGCCACAAGCGCCCCGTTTTCCTTGGGGGGGAATGTGGCAACCCCTGCCAGCCCCACCTTGACACCCGGCAAACCCCACACCCATCTCCCTGATTCCAAACCGGACTCAGAAAACGTCCACCGCGAACGCTACCCCTGCCGTTGGCCCACGTTCTGATCGATCAGATACCTTTGCGACAACGGGATCGCTGCGGCCCCCAGGGCGCGCGCGTCGGCCCCCACCGTCCCCTCCCGGATCACCGGCGGCTCGATCCCGGCCAGGTCCAGGCCGAGCAAGGCCCCCCGGGTCCGCCGCACCATCTCGGCCCGCACCGCCAAGGGCATCCACCCGTCGATCAGCACCGCCTCGATCTCCAGCAGCGCCGCCGCGGCCAGCGTGGCGTGGGCCAGCGCCCCCGCCGCCTGATCCAGCCAGGCCGACAGCACGCCGTCGGACACCTCCCACCGGTCATGCTGCGACCAGAGGTGGTCGGACGCCTCGCCCGCCGCCTCCATCGCCTCGGCCAGGACCGACATCGAGGCGAGGTCGATCAGCCGCCGCGTGCCCCCACCCGGCCCCGGACTGGGGGCAGGCACCTGGATCGACCCCACCGCGGCCGCGTTGCCGGTCCGGCCAAGGAACAGCTGGCCGTTCATCACCAGCCCGCCGCCGATGAAGGTTCCGAAGTAGAAATACAGGAAATCCTTCGGCCGCTCGCCCGTCCCGAAGATCAGCTCGGCCCCGCAGGCCGAAGTGGCGTCGTTCTGGACATAGACCGGCAGGCCCGTCACCGCCCCCAGTTCCGCCGCCAGGTCGCGCGACCGCCAGGCGTCCATCTCGGACTGCGGGACCCCCAGCACCGAGACCCAGTTCCACAGCTGGAACGGCATCGCCACGCCCATCCCCATGATCCGGCCCCGCAGGTCCACCGGCAACTCGCCCGCCAGAGCCGGCGCCGCGTCCCGCACGAACCCCACCACCGCGTCGGGCGTGGGGTAGCGGTAGACCTTGCGCCGCGCCGCCCGCAACCGCCCGCGAAAGTCGGTCAGCACCAGGTCCGCCGACCGCCGCCCCACCTTCAGCCCAAGGAAGAACGCCCCCTCTGCTGCCAGCGACATCGGGATCGAGGGCTGGCCGACGCGCCCCCGCACCGGCTCGCCCCGAGCGAGAAGGCCGTCCTGCTCCAGCCCGCGCATGATCACGCTGACGGTCTGTGCCGAAAGCCCCGTCATCCGCGCGATGTCGGACTTTGCCAGCGCCCCATGCCGACGGACCAGGCTCAGCACCAGCCGCTCGTTGTGGTCGCGCATCCCCGACTGGTTGGTGCCGCGCACGACCTCCTGCGTGTTGAGCGAGGCATCCTGCATCGCTCAGCCCACCGGACCGATAACCCCCTTGCGGAGGATCACGTTCGCGAAAAGCGCCGTCTCACTGGTGGCGACGATCGCATGCGCCGCCCGGATTCGCGGATACAGCGCCTCGCCCGACAAGGGCACCACGGCCATCCCCGGCGCCATCCGGGCGCACAAGGTGTCGATCTGCCGGTGAATCTCTGCCGCCTGCATCGGGTCGTTCATCAGGCTGGCCCGGAACAGCGCCGCCGGAACCGCCAGGTCCAGCGGCAGCACCGTCAGCACCGCCTGAACCACCGCCAGGACCCCATGACCATCGGCGCGGACCAGCCGACGCCCGTGGTCCAAGGCTGGATAGTTGCCGTCGACGATGGCAAGCTCGTCGCCGTGACCCATCGCCCGCAGGGTCGCAAGGAAGTCGGGCCCCAGCAGGGGCGGAATACCGATCAGCATGGCCTCCCCCTCCTCCTGGGTCTGGCGCGACCAGGGCATCTGTCCCGATCATTCAAGGCGCAGACTGCGGCCGGAAGCTGCCTCTGTCAATAATAAATCAGAGTGATTTAATTATCTTGACGCAAGGCAGGGAATCAGCTTTTCTATCCCTGTCGCAGGGCTTTCGTGCCCGGCGTACGGATTTCGAAACGGGGGCACAAACGTCCCCACCTTGGGAGGAAGACCATGAAGATCATCACCAAAGCCCTTCTGGGCGCAGGCGCGCTTGCCCTGTCGGCCGGGATCGCGTCGGCGGACGGCCACGGCGTCTCGGCCTGCCTGATCACCAAGACCGACACCAACCCCTTCTTCGTGAAGATGAAGGAAGGCGCCGAGGCCAAGGCGGCCGAACTGGGCATCACGCTCAAATCCTACGCCGGCAAGGTCGACGGTGACCATGACAGCCAGGTCGCTGCGGTCGAAAGCTGCATCGCCGACGGCGCCAAGGGCATCCTGATCGCCGCGTCGGACACCAAGGCCATCGTCGGCCCGCTGGCCAAGGCCCGCGAAGCCGGCCTTCTGGTCATCGCGCTTGACACGCCCCTCGACCCGGCAGACGCCGCCGATGCGACCTTTGCGACCGACAACCTGGAAGCCGGCCGCCTGATCGGCGCCTGGGCCGCGGCAACCCTGGGGGCTGAAGCCGCCAATGCCCGGATCGCCTTCCTGAACCTGACCCCGTCCGAGCCGACCGTCGACGTCCTGCGCAACCAGGGCTTCATGATGGGCTTCGGGATCGACGTGAAGAACCCGGCCGACATCGGCGACGAGGATGATCCGCGCATCGTCGGCCATGACGTGACCAACGGCAACGAAGAAGGCGGCCGCAAGGCGATGGAGAACCTTCTGCAGAAGGACCCGGGCATCAACGTCGTCCACACCATCAACGAACCCGCCGCCGTGGGCGCCTACCAGGCGCTGAAGGCCGTGGGTCTGGAAAACCAGGTCCTGATCGTTTCGGTCGACGGCGGCTGCCCGGGCGTCGCTTCGGTCAAGGAAGGCGTCATCGGTGCCACCTCGCAGCAGTACCCGCTGGCGATGGCGGCCCTCGGCGTCGAGGCGATTGCCAAGTTCGCCGCTGACGGCACCAAGCCGACCCCGACCGAAGGCAAGGACTTCTTCGACACCGGCGTGTCGCTGGTGACCGACAGGCCGGCCGAGGGTGTGGCCTCGATCGACACCACCAAGGGCACCGAGCTCTGCTGGGGCTGAGGTCTGACACGGGCATGACCCGCCGGTGACGGCGGGCACTGGAAGGGCGGCCAGGTGCCGCCCTTTCTTCAAGCCGCAGGTTGAGGCAGGATGAACAGACCAATGGGGAGGGGACCAGAGGCATGACCCAAGCACAGGACTTCAAAAGCGCCAGCAAGGGCGCGGACCAGAACGTCGCCCACTTCGAGGAACGGAAGTCGGCGCTGTCAAAGCTGCAACACATCCTGCACGGCAACCCGGCGCTGGTGCCCCTGATCGTGCTGCTGGGCCTGATCGCCTTCTTCGGCATCTTTGCCGGCGACCGCTTCTTCCGCGCCTCCACGCTGACGCTGGTCATGCAGCAGGTGGCCGTGGTCGGCATCCTGGCCGCCGCGCAGACTCTGGTGATCCTGACCGCAGGCATCGATCTCGCCATCGGCGTGATCATGGTCTTTTCCTTCGTCATCATGGGCAACATGGTGGTCAGCTACGGCATGCCCGCCGGGGTTGCCCTGCTCGCCGGGTTCCTGATGGCCGCCGCCTGCGGCTTTGCCAACGGCACCCTGGTCGCCCGGCTGAAACTGCCGCCCTTCATCGTGACGCTGGGCACCTGGAACATCATCATGGCGATCTGCCTGATCTATTCCAGGAACGAGACGATGCGCGAGACCGACGTGACCGCCGCCACCCCGTGGCTGCACGTCTTCGCGATCAACTTCAGCGTCGGCCCCGCCGTGGTGACGCTGGGCGTGATCGCGATGATCCTGCTCTATGTCGCGCTGTGGTTCATGCTGAACCACACTGCCTTCGGCCGCCACATCTATGCGGTGGGCGATGACCCCGAAGCCGCCGAATTGGCGGGCATCAGCACAAAGAAGGTCCTGATCGGGGTCTACACCCTGGCCGGCGTCATCGCCGGGCTTGCCGCCTGGGTCTCGATCGGCCGCAACGGCTCGATCTCGCCGTCCAGCGTGGTGACCGACTTCAACCTGCAGGCCATCACCGCGACCGTGATCGGGGGCATCTCGCTCTTCGGCGGGCGGGGGTCGATCCTGGGCGTTCTGTTCGGAACGCTGATCGTCGGCATCATGTCGATGGGTCTGAACATGATGAACGCGGACCCGCAATGGAAGGTCCTGCTGACCGGTGTGCTGATCATCGCCGCTGTCGCAGTCGACCAGTGGATCCGCAAGGTATCGGCCTGAGGAGGACATCATGGAACCCATTCTGACCGCACGCGGGCTGGTGAAGCGCTACGGCCGCGTCACGGCGCTGGACAGTTGCGACTTCGACCTGATGCCGGGCGAGATCCTTGCCGTCATCGGCGACAACGGCGCCGGCAAATCGACGCTGATCAAGGCGATCTCGGGCGCCGTGATCCCCGACGAGGGCGAAATCCGCCTGGAAGGCCAGCCGATCCAGTTCCGCACGCCCATCGAGGCGCGCAAGGCCGGGATCGAGACGGTCTACCAGACCCTCGCCATGTCCCCGGCGCTCTCCATCGCCGACAACATGTTCATGGGCCGCGAGATCCGCAAGCCGGGCATCATGGGCACCGTCTTCCGCCAGCTTGACCGGCCGAAGATGCAGGCCTTTGCGCGGGAAAAGCTGAACGAGCTTGGCCTGATGACGATCCAGAACATCAACCAGGCGGTGGAAACGCTGTCGGGCGGCCAGCGTCAGGGGGTGGCCGTGGCCCGCGCCGCCGCCTTCGGCTCGAAGGTGGTGATCCTGGACGAGCCGACCGCAGCACTTGGGGTCAAGGAAAGCCGCCGGGTGCTGGAGCTCATTCGCGACGTCCGCAGCCGGGGCATCCCGATCATCCTGATCTCCCACAACATGCCGCATGTGTTCGAGGTGGCGGACCGCATCCACATCCACCGGCTTGGCCGCAGGCTCTGCGTGATCAAGCCGTCGGACCATTCGATGTCCGATGCCGTGGCCTTCATGACCGGCGCCAAGGTCCCCGAAGGCGTGACCGAGGTCGCCTGACCGCTCCTGCGGCAGCCCGGACCGGGGCTGCCGCCAGTTCCTTGCGCCGAACCGACCACGGGCGCACCTGGATGCGCCCGGATGCGCCCGGATGCGCCCTGTCCGCGGCAGCCCGGCCGCGGGGGCTCGATGCCCCCAAGGGCGGTCTCCCGCTTGAAATCCCGACCTGAACTGCGCTATCGCGTCGGAAAGGGGCTTGAAACCCTTGACGCCATACCCAAAATCGGTCGACACCCGCCGCGACGCGACCAACAAGCAACATCAGCCGCCACGACGAGGAATCCTCACCGCATGTCCCTAGCCCTGATCGCGGCGCTGCCCTTCCTTGGTGCGCTCCTTCCCGGCCTGATGATCCGCGCGGGGCGCAATGCCTGCGCTGCCGCGACGGGGTCGGTGACGCTTCTGGCCCTGATCCTTCTGGCCCTGCAGGCCCCCGCCGTCCTGCGCGGCGAGGTCGTGCAGACCCGGATCGAGTGGCTGCCCGCGCTGGGTCTGAACGCGAACTTCTTCCTCGATGGCCTGGGCCTGATGTTTGCGGGCCTCATCCTGGGGATCGGCCTGCTGATCATCATCTACGCCCGCTTCTACCTGGCGAAGTCCGACCCGATGGGTCAGTTCTTCACCTACCTCCTCCTCTTCCAGGGCGCGATGGTCGGGATCGTGCTGTCCGACAACATCCTGCTGCTGCTGATCTTCTGGGAGCTGACCTCGCTCTCCTCCTTCCTGCTGATCGGCTACTGGAAGCACCTGCCCGAGGGTCGCCAGGGCGCGCGGATGGCGCTGGCGGTGACGGGGGGCGGGGGTCTGGCGATGATCGCGGGGATGCTGATCCTGGGCAACATCGCGGGCAGCTTCGACCTGACCGTGATCCTGCAGAACAAGGAGGCGATCCAGGCCTCGCCGCTCTACCTGCCCGCGCTGATCCTGATCCTGATCGGCGCCTTCACCAAGTCGGCGCAGTTCCCCTTCCACTTCTGGCTTCCGCACGCGATGGCCGCGCCGACGCCGGTGTCGGCCTACCTGCACTCGGCCACGATGGTAAAGGCCGGGATCTTCCTGATGGCGCGGATGTGGCCGGTCCTGTCGGGCACCTTCGAGTGGTTCGTGATCGTCACCTCGGTGGGTCTGATCACGATGGTGATGGCCGCCAAGATCGCGCTTTTCAAGGATGACCTGAAGGCGCTGCTGGCCTTCTCGACTGTCAGCCACCTGGGCCTCATCACCATGCTTCTGGGCTTCGGCACCCCCGAGGCCGCGACGGTGGCGATCTTCCACATCCTGGTCCATGCGACCTTCAAGGCCGCGCTCTTCATGACCGCAGGCATCGTCGACCACGAGGCGCATACCCGCGACCTCAGGCGTCTGGGCGGGTTGCGAAAGCTCATGCCCGTGACCTTTGCCATTGCCGCCGTCGCCTCGCTGTCGATGGCGGGCATCCCGCCGCTGAACGGGTTCCTGTCGAAGGAACTGATGCTGCAAGAGGCCGCGACTGTCGCCTGGCCGAATGCCTGGCTCGTCGGCATCCTGGCCACGCTTGGTGCGCTGTTCTCGGTCGCCTATTCGTTCCGCTTCCTGGTGCATGGCTTCCTTGGCCCGGTGCGCGACGATTACCCGCACAAACCGCACGACCCAGGCTTCGGCCTGTGGGCAGCACCTGCCCTGCTGGCGGTGCTTGTCGTCCTGATCGGTCTCATGCCGAACCTGATGGTCGGCTGGCTGCTTGACCCCGCCGCCTCGGCCACGACGGGGCGCGGCATCTTCACCAACATCTATCACTGGCACGGGCTGGATGCCGCCGCGCTCTGGATGTCGCTGGCTGCGATCGGCGGGGGTCTTGCCCTGCTGGGCGCCTACCCGCGGCTGCGGGCGCTTTGGGACGCCACGCCACGCCCCGAGGCGAAACGCATCTTCGACGCCATCATCGAGCCTCTGGCCGAGGCCGCGCGTCAACTCACCGACAGCCTGCACAACGGCCGCTTCAGCCGCAGCATGGTGGTCGCCGTCGTGGGAATCGCAGCCCTGGCGCTGCTGGCTTTCCTGACGGCCACGCCGCATGCCCCCAGCACGCGACCGCTGCTTCCGATCGACCCGGTGGTTCTGGGCCTTTGGCTGGTGATCGTGATTGCGGCCCTCGCGACCCTGCTCTTGCACCGCAACCGCCTTGTCGCGCTGCTGCTGACCGGCATCGTCGGCCTGCTGATCGCCCCGATGTTCGCGCTGTTCTCCGCGCCCGATCTGGCCCTGACCCAGCTTTCCGTCGAGGTCGTGACCCTTCTGCTCATGCTTCTGGCGCTGAACTTCCTGCCGAAGGAGACGCCGGTCGAAAGTCGCCCGATCCGCAAGCTGCGCGACGCGGCCGTCGCCGGGCTGGCCGGTCTTGGCATCGGCGGCCTTGCCTATGCCATGATGACCCGCGATCCCGCCTTCGACCCGATCTCGGCCTTCCACTGGGCCCAGTCGAAGCCCGGCGCCGGGGGGACCAACGCCGTCAACACCATCATCGTGGACTTCCGCGGCTACGACACCTATGGCGAGATCATCGTCCTCGGCATCGCCGCCCTGGTGATCTTTGCGCTGTCCGAGGCGCTCTTGCGCAACCCGGCCGTCACCGCCCGCCTTGCCGTCCAGCCCAGGGGCCGCGAATCCGGCGACCGCCACCCGATGATGCTGGTCGTCGCCACCCGCCTGCTTCTGCCGATGGCGACGATGTTCGGCGTCTACCTCTATCTGCGCGGCCACAACATGCCCGGCGGCGGCTTCGTCGCGAGCCTGGTCTTCGCCATCGCCTACCTGATGCAATACATGGCCTCGGGCTATGACTGGAGCCACGCCCGCCAGCGCTACGACCACCACGTGCTGATCGGCTGGGGCGTCCTGATCGCCTCGCTGTCCGGGGTCGGCGCCTGGGCCTTCGGCCTGCCGTTCCTGACTTCGGGCTTCGAATACGTCAATCTCTGGCCGCTGGAACAGTTCGAACTGGCCACCGCCGCGATCTTCGACCTTGGCGTCTTCCTTTGCGTCCTGGGCGCAATCCTCCTGGCGCTCGCCTCGCTCTCCCGCCTGGCATTGCGCACCGGAGAAGGCCCGAACGTCACTGCCCATGACCTTGAGGAGACCCGCTGATGGAAGCCCTCCTCGCCTCGGTCATCGGCCTGCTCAGCGCTGTGGGCATCTATCTGACACTGCGGCTCCGCACCTTCCCGGTGATCCTGGGGCTGACCTTCCTGAGTTACGCCGTGAACCTGTTCCTCTTTACCGCCGGCCGGCTTACCTTGAACGCCGCCCCCATCGTCGGCACCACGGATGCGCCGGCTGACCCCCTGCCGCAGGCGCTGGTCCTGACCGCGATCGTCATCTCTTTCGGGATGACCGCCGTCATCATGATCATGGCCATCGGCGGCCACCTGCAGGCCGGCCACGACCGCATCGACCTGGACGAGGACAAGGCATGAACCACTGGATCATCGCCCCGGTCGTCCTGCCGGCCTTCGTCGCGGCGTTCATGGTGCTGACCATGCGCGGCCACCTCGAATTGCAGCGCATCGCCAGCCTGGCTGCCATCGTCGCCCTGAACGCCATCGCGGTCGGCCTGCTGTGGTCTGCGACCGCCCACGGCCCCGAGGCCTACTTCCTGGGCGACTGGCCTGCTCCTTTCGGCATCAGCCTCGTGCTTGACCGCCTCTCGGCGATGATGGTCGCCCTGCTTGCCTTCGTTGCGCTGATCACCACGCTTTACGCCATCGGCTCGGGCTGGGATGCGAAGGGCGCGCATTTCCATCCCCTTCTGCAATTCCTTCTGATGGGGGTGGGCGGAGCCTTCCTGACCGGCGATGCCTTCAACCTCTTTGTCTTCTTCGAGGTCCTGCTCATCGCCTCCTACGGGCTGATGATCCACGGCGGCGGCGCCCGGCGCACGCGCGCGGGCATCCAGTATGTCGCCTTCAACCTGGTCGGCTCTTCGCTGTTCCTGATTGCGCTCGCGCTGCTTTATGGCGTCACCGGGACGCTGAACATGGCCGATCTCGCGGCCAAGCTGCCCAGCCTGCCCGAAGGCGATGCCGCCCTCCTGCGTGTCGCGGCGGTGATGATGATCCTGGTCTTCGCGATCAAGGGCGCGCTCGTTCCGCTGCAATTCTGGCTTCCCGGCACCTATGCCAACGCGCCGGGAGTCGTCGCCGCCCTGTTCGCGATCATGACCAAGGTCGGAGCCTACGCCACGCTGCGCTTTGTCACCCTGGTCTTTCCAACCGACCTGCCCGCGACCGGGACCCTGATCCCGGCCTTCCTGCTGCCCGCCGCGCTGGTGACGCTGGCGATCGGCGCCCTTGGCATCCTTGGAGCGACGACCCTGCCGCGACTGGCCGCCTTTGCGGCCATCGCCTCGATGGGAACGGCCTTCCTGGCCATCGCACACATGTCTCCGCAGGCCACCAGCGCCGCGCTGTTCTATATCCTTCACTCCACGCTGGCGACGGCGCTGATCTTCCTGGTGTCCGACCTCGTCTCGCGCCGCCGGGCGCATCTGCGGCTGGACGTGGCTTCGCCCGTGGCGCAGAACGGCCTGGTCGCCGCCCTGTTCCTGGCCGCCGCCGTGGCCGTGGCCGGGATGCCGCCGCTGTCGGGCTTCATCGGCAAGCTTCTGATCCTTGACGCCTGGCGTGACCAGGCCTTCGCGATCTGGCCCGCGGTGCTTGCCTCGTCCTTCCTGATGCTTCTCGGCCTGTCGCGCGCGGGCTCGCTGTTGTTCTGGAAGCCGTCCGAACCCGCTGAAACCGCCGAGCCCGCCCCGCACGAGCCGCTTGCCCTGACCGCCGCCTTCGCGCTCCTCGCCATGATCGTCGCGCTGACCCTGGCTGCCGGCCCCGTCACCGGCTGGCTGGACGGCACCGCCGCATCCCTGCATGATCCCGCTGCCTATATTGCCGCCAACCGGCTGGAGGTCGTGCCATGAGACGCCTCTTCCCCCACCCCTACCTCTCGCTGACCCTGGTCATTCTGTGGTTCCTGCTGGTGAACCAGTGGAAGCTTGGCAGCCTGGTGATGGCGATCATCCTGGCGACGATCATTCCGCTGCTGACCACGACCTGGTGGCCCAACCGGCCCCGCGTCAAGCGGCCCTTCGGCCTGGCGGCTTACTCGATCCTCGTGCTTTGGGATGTCATCGTCGCCAATTTCCAGGTTGCCCGCATCGTCCTGTTCATGCCGCGCGACCGCATCCGCTCGGCCTGGATCACCGTGCCGCTTGACCTTCAGTCGCCCGAGGCGATCAGCCTTCTCGCCGGGACCATCACCATGACTCCGGGGACGCTGACTTCGGACATGTCGGCCTGCGGTCGTGCGCTGCTGGTGCACGCGCTCCATGCCCCCGATCCGGACTCGGTCCGCGACGACATCAAGACCCGCTACGAAGCCCGCCTGAAAAGGATTTTCGAATGATCCTGCCCTATGCCCTGCTGTTCTTCCTCGGGTCCCTGACGCTGGCTTTCGTGCTGAACCTCTGGCGGCTCTTCACCGCGCCGACCCTGACCGACCGCGTGCTGGTGCTGGACACGATGACCATAAACGCCATCGCTCTGATCGTGCTTTACGGCATCTGGACCGGCACCGGGCTTTACATGGAGATCGCCGTCCTGTTCGCCCTGACCAGTTTCGTCGGCACCGTGGCCTACTGCAAATTCCTTTTGCGCGGGAACATCATCGAATGACGCCCGCTCTGGACATGGCCCTCGATCTCGCGCTCTCCGCAGTCCTGGTCGGAGGCGGCATCTTCGCCCTTGTCGGCTCCTACGGTCTCATGCGCCTGCCGCGCCCGATGCAGCGCCTCCACGCGCCGACCAAGGCCACCACCATCGGGGTCGGCGCGGCGCTGCTCGTCTCGGCGCTCGACCTTCTCGGTCAGGGCCAGGTCAGCTGGAAAGAAGTGCTCATCACGATCTTCCTCCTTCTGACGGCGCCGATTTCGGCCCTGTTCCTTGCCAAGACCCTGATCCTGCGCGGCGAGGCCGATCCCGACATCCCCGACAGCGGCACCGGCAAACCCTGGGCCACTCTCGCGCCCGAACGTCACGACCCCTGATTTCTTGACCATCCGGTCAGAAATCTGCCGGCCCTGCTCTTGCCCGACCGCGCCCCGCATGGCATCGTCGGCGCGTCACCCTGGGGAGGCCCGATGAACACCCTGTCTCCGGCCCAAGCGGGCCTTCGGCCGCAGGTCACCCATGCCCGGAACCCCGGCATGGCGCTGGATCTGGACTGGGTCGCCTCGGTCCAGGCCAACACTTCGGCCATCGAACGCCGCACCGCGACCCTTCCCGGTCGCCGCTCGGTGAAGAAGGACTATCAGGCCGCCTGGCTCTTGAAAGCGATCAGCCTCATCGACCTCACGACCCTCAGCGGCGACGACACCGCAGGCCGCGTCCAGCGCCTTTGCGCCAAGGCCCGCCAGCCCGTCGCCCCCTGGATGCTGGAGCGTCTGGGGATGCAGGGCCTGACCGTGGGCGCCGTCTGCGTCTATCACGAGATGGTCGAACCCGCCGTCCGCGCGCTGGAGGGGACCGCGATCCCCGTCGCCGCCGTCTCGACCGGCTTTCCAGCCGGCCTGTCGCCCTACAAGCTGCGGATCGCCGAGATCGGTGAAAGCGTGAAGGCGGGGGCAAAGGAAATCGACATCGTCATCTCTCGCCGCCATGTCCTGACGCAAGATTGGCAGGCGCTTTACGACGAGATGCGCGACATGCGCGAAGCCTGCGGCGATGCCCATGTGAAAGCCATCCTCGCCACCGGAGAACTCGGCACCCTGCGCAACGTCGCCCGCGCCAGCCTTGTCTGCATGATGGGCGGGGCCGATTTCATCAAGACCTCGACCGGCAAAGAGGCGGTCAACGCCACCCTCCCCGTCAGCCTCACCATGATCCGCGCCATCCGCGACTATCAGGACCGGACCGGCTTCAAGGTCGGCTACAAACCCGCCGGCGGCATCGCCAAGGCCAAGGACGCGCTCGTCTACCTTTCGCTCATGAAGGACGAACTCGGCCACCCCTGGCTGCAACCCGACCTCTTCCGCTTCGGCGCCTCCAGCCTCCTCGGCGACATCGAACGCCAGCTCGAACACCACCTGACCGGCCACTACTCGGCTGGCTTCCGCCACGCGATGGGCTAGGCCATGCCCTCCGGCCATCGGCTTTCCCTTCCCCAAATATCCCCGCCGGAGGCCCTTCGTCCAAGCCGGTTGCGCGCTCTTCGCGCGCAGTGGCGAGACAAGAGGCTTGCGGCGAAGCCGCTCCATCTGACAACCGCGCCAACCCGCGCCACCGTCTGCCACCTCGCGCCTCCCTCCCCCCTCCGTGGGGGAGGGTTGGGGTGGGGGGGCCGCCGCCAGCCAGCCTGAGGACCCCATGACCATCAAGGAAATCTTCGACAGCATGGCCTACGGCCCCGCCCCCGAATCCGCGACCGAGGCCCTCGCCTGGATCGCCCGGCACAATGGCAGCTTCGGCCACTTCATCGACGGCGCCTTCACCAAACCGGGTGAGACCTTCGCCACCGCCAATCCCGCCACTGGCAAACCCCTCGCTCGGGTCACCCAGGGCACCCAGGCTGACATCGCCGCCGCCGTCGCAGCCGCCGGCCGCGCCCAGCCGAAATGGGCCGCCCTCCCCGCCCACAAACGCGCGCAATTCCTTTACGCCCTCGCGCGCCTCACCCAGAAACACGCCCGCCTCCTCGCCGTGCTGGAAACCCTCGACAACGGCAAACCGATCCGCGAAAGCCGCGACATCGACCTCCCCCTGGTCGCCCGCCACTTCTCCTATCACGCGGGCCTGGCCCAGCTTCTGCCGTCCGAACACCCCGACCTCCAACCCTTGGGCGTCTGCGGCGCGATCATCCCCTGGAACTTCCCGCTGCTGATGCTTGCCTGGAAGGTCGCCCCGGCCCTCGCCGCCGGCAACACCATCGTCCTCAAGCCCGCCGAATACACCCCCCTCACCGCCCTCCTCTTTGCCGAGATCAGCCGCGAGGCGGGCCTGCCCAAGGGCGTGCTCAACATCGTCACCGGCGATGGCACCACCGGGGCCGCGCTGGTAGAAGCCTCCGTCGACAAGATCGCCTTCACCGGCTCCACCTCGGTCGGCAAGCGCATCCGCGAGGCGACCGCGGGCACCGGCAAGGCCCTCACCCTGGAGCTTGGCGGCAAATCCCCCTACATCGTCTTCGACGACGCCGACCTTGACAGCGCCATCGAAGGCCTTGTGGATGCGATCTGGTTCAACCAGGGCCAGGTCTGCTGCGCCGGCTCTCGCCTGCTGGTCCAGGAAGGCATCGCCCCCCGCTTCTACGCCAAGCTGAAACGCCGGATGGACGGGTTGCGGATCGGCGACCCCCTCGACAAGGCCATCGACATCGGCGCCATCGTCGACCCCATCCAGCTGCGCACCATCACCGACCTCGTCGCGAAAAACCCCGAGGGCGACCACTACCA